>Ga0272443_10002706_pt1 | contig 22076 bp, 14 predicted proteins | sample SSMAcet12_FD_193581 | JGI IMG/M metagenome (GOLD analysis project Ga0272443, IMG submission 193581) | Marine sediment archaeal communities from Little Sippewissett salt marsh, Falmouth, MA, United States - SSM-Acet-12 | ecosystem: Environmental > Aquatic > Marine > Wetlands > Sediment ...
TACGTTTTTTATGACACAAAATCAAGATAAAATGTCTGTGCAGGAATTGATCGAGCGACTTCCGGGCCGCAGTACCGGCATCGACTGCACCGGGCTGACCGGTGCGAGTACCGCATATCTGGTATCCCGGCTGCGGGCAAAGTTGGAAATGCCTATTTTTCTTGTAACGAGTTCACAGAAGGCGATCGACAGCCTGGCAGAAGACCTGCACTTTTTCTTGCCGCCGTCTGCGGTGCCGGCGTCGATATTTCCGGCTTACAACCTTTCACCGTTCAAGTTCATTGCCTACCACAACGAGACGGCTGCCAGGCGTATCGAGACTCTGTACCGACTGGTGGCCGTCGATGCTCCGCCGTTGGTCATTACGTCCATCGAAGCCCTGCTGCAAAAAGTTATTCCCCGCCAGGAACTCGTCAATTTTGCTGAACTGATTATGGCGGGAGAAGGTTGCGAACGCGATTGGCTGGTCGAAAAGCTCGTTGCCGGAGGGTATAACCGGACCGCCATCGTCGAAGAACCGGGCGATTTTTGCGTGCGCGGTATGATTCTGGATGTCTTTAGCCCTGGCTACCCGGAGCCGGTGAGAATCGAATTCTTCGGCGACACGGTCGAAACCATCCGGGTTTTTTCGGCCGCGACCCAGAGAAAAATAAGAGAGCTGCCGGAAGCGGTCATTTTGCCCGCCAGAGAGGCGATCCTGCAGGCCGAGAACCGCGTGGCGGTGATAGCCCGCGTCCGTCAGGAAGCGGCCAAACTCGAAATGCCGGTCACACGCGTGCGAAAAATAGTCGACCGCATCAAACACGAAGGGGTCTTTCCCGGGGCCGAGGGACTGCTGCCGTTGATCTTTCCTGAATTGAGCTCGCTGTTCGATTATGCCCCGCCGGGCGCGCTCTTCGTTCTTGCGGATACCGAAGACCTGGAACGTCAGGCCATTGGAACCCTGGAACGGGCGCGCAACAACACCCTCGAAGCCAAAAACAGCGGGCGTCTGTGCGTGGACTCCGAGCAGATGTTCCTTTCATGGGAGCAGACGCAGCAGATGCTGGACCTGAGAAAGCCGCTGCGTCTCAGGATTTTTCCCGTTCTGGGAAAGGGCCCGCCAGGTCCGGAAGCCCTTCCGATCGGCCGGTTTACGGTCACGGAAAACTCCGCACTGCAGGCCGAACTCAAGCATCAGGAGGTGAAAGAAGACTTGTTTGCCCCCCTGGTCGACTGGATCGAGGACAAGCGGCAGACTGGCAGCCGGACGCTGATCGTCTGCCGTTCCAAGTCGCGCGGCGAACGGTTGCAATCAATCCTCATCCCCTACGGCGTCAAAGCCAAATTTGCCGAATCACCGGCCGAGACCGCAGGGGGCAAGGAGACACTCTTTACGGTCCTCGGCCGAATTTCCGGCGGGTTTGCCTGGCCGGATGAGCAGTTGGCCGTCATCACCGAGGAGGAGATTTTCGGATCGCGCCGCCGACGCCGGGTGCAGATCCACCGGCCGCCGCCCGCGGAGCTGATCAACGTCGAGGATCTGAAGCAAGGCGACTTCATCGTGCACACCGACCACGGGATCGGCCGCTACGGGGGTCTTGTCAAATTGAAATTGAACGGGACGACCAATGACTTTCTGCTGATTGCCTACCGGGGCGACGACAAGCTCTACCTGCCGGTGGATCGCATGAACATGGTTCAGAAGTATCTGGGCGTGGACGGTGTGGTACCGGTGCTCGACAAAATGGGCGGAAAGTCCTGGGCACGGGTTAAGGCCCGGGTTAAAAAATCGGCCGAAAAGATGGCCGGAGAACTGCTGAAATTGTACGCGGCCCGCAAGGTGAGCAAAGGTGTGGCGTTCAACCTTTTCGAAGACGAACTGCGGGAATTCGAAACCGGATTCACCTTCGAGGAAACCGCCGACCAGCAAAAGGCGATCAATGACGTCCTCAACGACATGTCCCATCCGGTTCCCATGGACCGACTGGTTTGCGGCGACGTCGGCTACGGCAAAACCGAAGTGGCCTTGCGGGCGTCATTCATGGCCGTTTACAATGGTAAACAGGTAGCGGTTCTGGTGCCCACAACGGTCCTTGCCGAACAGCACTTCGCTACTTTTTCAGAGCGTTTCGGACCGTTTCCGGTGCGCATCGCCTGCCTGAGCCGCTTCCGCAGTGCGCGGGAGCAGCGTGACATCGTGCAGGACCTGAAAGCCGGAAAAATGGACATCGTGATCGGCACCCATCGGCTGTTCTCGAAAGACGTCGCTTTCAAGGACCTCGGCCTGCTGGTCCTGGATGAAGAGCAGCGTTTCGGGGTCAAGCACAAAGAAAAACTGAAAGCCTTGCGTCGCAACGTCGACGTGCTGACCCTGACCGCCACTCCCATACCGCGTACGCTGCATATGTCGCTGATGGGAACCCGCGACATCAGCCTCATTTCGACCCCACCGGAATATCGTCAGGCGATCATCACTTATATTTCCGAGTTCGACGATGCCGTGGTGACCGAGGCCATCCGCAAGGAACTGCAAAGAAAAGGGCAGATCTTTTTTATCCATAACAATATCGCCAGTATTGACAAAATTGCGAAGAAAATCAAAGTACTGGTGCCTGAAATCCGGCTCGACGTCGCTCACGGCCGTCTGAGCGAAGACGAACTGGAGCGGATCATGCTACGGTTTTTCTCGCGCGAGATCGATATGCTCGTCTGCACCACCATTGTCGAGTCCGGCCTCGACATCCCGGCCGCCAATACCATCCTGGTGAACCGGGCCGACAAATTCGGCCTGGCACAAATGTACCAGCTGCGGGGACGGGTCGGCCGTTCCGAAGATCAGGCCTATGCCTACCTCTTTATTCCCCACGAATCATTGCTCGGCAAAGATGCCCAGAAGCGTTTGAAGGTTTTGATGGAGCACAGCGACCTGGGCGCGGGTTTCCAGATCGCCATGAGCGATCTGCAGATTCGCGGCGGCGGGACGATTCTGGGAGCGTCTCAATCCGGTCACATCGCGGCGGTGGGTTATGAAATGTTCCTGGAGCTCATGGAACATGCGGTTGCTGAAATGAAAGGCGAGCCGGTGCAGGAGCAGCTGTCGCCCGAGATCAATCTCCAGCTGTCGGCCTTTATTCCGGAATCCTATATCCCCGACATCGACCAGCGGCTTTCCGCCTACCGGCGCTTGTCGCGGGTAACGGAAGTCGCCGAAATCTCCGATTTCAAGGCCGAGCTGATCGATCGCTACGGTCCCATACCCGAGGAGGCGCTGAACCTCCTGCTGAAAATCATGCTGCGGGTTTTCGCCATCAAGGCCGGCGTGAAACGTCTGGATGTTGTCGGCGCCGGTCTCACGATGGTGTTTTCCGAAGCGCATCAGAAAAATCCAGGTGGTCTGGCAGACCTGGTCATGTCGGCTCCCGACAGGTACAGCCTGACACCGGATTGTGTATTAAAGACACGGCTGCGGGGTCGGGAATCAAAAGGCTTGCTGGGACAGACGAAAAACATCTTGAAAGAAATCGCGCGGCATGTTAAAAATGAGTTTTAGATTTATGATGTTATTTCAGTACGTTTTAAAACCAATAATTTCCGTGTGCCCATAGGCGTTGCGCAGCGTCGACGATTATCGGCTGCGTGACCGGCAGGCGGCATATCGACCTTTACAGGCCCGTGAACAACATGCTGAGAGGCTGTTTCTATTGGGGTGCCGCAGCCGTTGTCTTCGCTCTCATAGGATGTTCGGGACACGACACCGGTACCGGTGATGAATATCTGATCCGGATCGGCGAGCGTGTGGTGACCGTGGCTGATTTCAACCGCGCTTTTGAGATTGCCAAAACTGCTTACAGCCACAATAGTCTGCAGAACCCGGAGGACACCAAGGACGCCCAGCTCAGGCTCTTGAATCAGATGACCGAAGAACTGGTCCTACTTCAACGGGCCGGTGAATTGGGCATCGGCGTTTCGGACGAGGAGTTGGAAAAGGCTATTGAAAAAATCAGAGCGGATTTTCCGGACGACGCTTTCGAACAAACGCTTCTCGAATATGCGGTTTCCTACAAATCCTGGAAAAGCGGCCTGAAGACGCGGCTGTTGATGGAAAAACTGGTTCAGCAAGAGTTGAAGGACGAGACCGTCATCCAACCCGATGAGGTTGCAAAATTTTACGAGGAGAACTACAATAACGACGCGACGCAATCGGGCGATACGCGAAACCCGGCGGCGGTCGAGGAAATCATCGTGAAGCAACTGCGCCGGGTTAAGATTGAAAACGCGTACCGTAACTGGATCGAAAACCTTCGGAAGCGTTACACGATCGACATCAACAAAGACCAGTGGAACAAGATCCTCGCCGCACCAAGCTGATGGTGCGCAATTGCGGCGGTCAATGAAGATCGAGTGTGTTTTCGCAGCGCCCGTTTGCTGCCGGGAGGTCCCGATCGCGATCCGCGCGGATGAATTGCCGTAAAGTGTCATGACCGAGCCGGGCGGGTTGGCGGCAGAAGACCGGGCGACGGAGCGCTCATCAGTGCTCGAGACCGCAACCCGCCAGTGTTGACTTATTATTCACCAGAGACAGATTCAGCAAACATGTGTTTTTATCGGCTCAAAGTTCGCCCGTTATTACCCGGCCTCGGCCGCCTTACAACGCTCGTGATCGGGCTCGCTCTGATCACCCTTTTGCTTCTGCCCACGGCTGTCGGATTCGCGGAGGTCGTTGATCGGATTGTCGCAATCGTCAATGACGAGGTTATATCGCTTTACGAATTAAACCAGGCGACGCAGCCGTATATCGAACAAGTTCGGAATTCCCAGTATCCTGAGGATGTCGAGCGGCAGTTGATGTTCGAGGTGCGGGGTAAAATCTTGAACGAGATGATCAACGAGAAGCTTGCCGATCAGGAGTTGAAGCGCCAGAACATTTCGGTCAGCGATAAGGAGGTCGACAACGCCATCGAGCGGATCAAAGAATCACGCACCATTACCGATGAAGAGCTGCGCAAGGCCCTGGTCACTGAGGGAATAACCTACGAGGAATATCGCCAGCAGACCAAGCAACAGATCTTGCGGGCCAAACTCGTCAACCGGGAGGTGCGGTCGAAGATCGTCATAACCGACCAAGATATCAAAGAATACTATGAGCAGCACGCAGAAGAATATGCCTACGAAAAGAAATATCACCTGCGCAATTTTTATATCCGTCTTTCTGCCTTTGCCACCGATGCCGACCGGCAGGAGGCATTGCGTAAAATGGAGACTGTTCGGGCGGAGTTGAAAGCGGGCAAGCCCATTGACGAGGTGACCAAGGGTGCGTTTCAGCCAGATGCTCTGGTCGAGAGCGACGATATGGGGCTATTCAAACTAGAGGATCTTTCCGCGCAACTAAGAGAAACCATCCGGGACATGAAACCCGGGGATATTACGCCTGTAATTGAAGCACCCTTCGGCTATCAAATACTGATGGTGGAGGAGGTCGTTGATACGGCTGGGAAGACACAGACCGATGCCGCAGCGGAAATCGAAGACAAACTTTTTAACCAGATTGTCGATCAAAAATACCAATCCTGGTTGCAGGACCTAAAGGACCGTGCCCACATTAAAATCATCAACTGATGTGCCCGCTGGGGATGTCGAACACCAAACGAGCCGGCACGAGGCAGGAAACGGACACGCAAAGATGACAGCTGAATCCGAGAAGACAGCACTTTCCTTCGGGCGCTACCTTCAATCGATCCGGGTCGAAAAAGGGATAAGTCTCAAGGCCGTTTCGCAGGAAACCCGAATCAGGCTGGAAACGCTGCATTACATCGAAGCGGAAGACCACCAGCACCTTCCGGACGAGGTATATGTCAAGGGCTTCTTGAGGGCCTACGCCAAGGCTATCGGGGCGGACGGCGATGAAGCCGTTCAGCATTACATCTCCCGCCTGGCGGTAAAGCGAAAGATCGCTCTATCCGAAGCCGCCCTGTATCGAACAGGCGGGGCCTTCTGGCGGCGTCTGTTATTGTCTATAGCTGCCGTGATTTGTCTTATTGCCGCGACGCTTTACGCCGTTTCGGCATGGCGCGAGCACCATATGCCGAAAGAGGCGGTTTCAACGGAAATGGCCGAACCGCCGACGACGGAACCGGCGATTGAAAAGCCGGATGCGCTTTCAACAACTCCGGCGGAAGAGAAGGCGGTCCCGGCTCCGGCGACTGAAGCGTCGACCGAACCGTCGATGGATTCGGCAGATGATAAAGAGGTTTCTACCTCTGAGGCTTCAACCGGATCTGCGCCGCCGCCGGTAATCGCCGAGAAATATCGACTGTCGATCGACACCATCGAAGAAACCTGGCTGAAGATTATCGTCGACGACCAGCAGTCCAAGCAATACCGACTTAATCCGGGCGACCACATCGAGCTGGAAGGCTCCAGGAATTTCAATCTCCTTATCGGAAATGCGGGCGGCATCAGACTCGAGCTGAACGGCAAGGCAGTGGCACTGTCGGGTAAGAGCGGTCAGGTCGTTAATCTTCAACTCCCATGAAAACGGCATGTCGAGCTTGTCTACTCCCGCCATCATTCTGCGACGGATCGAGTATGGTGATTTCGATCTTATCTTGTCTTTCCTGACATTGGAAAAAGGCAAGCTCTCCGCGATTGCCAAGTCCGCTAGAAAGAGCACCAAGCGCTTCGGGGGCATACTGGAACTCTTTGCGGCGCTCGACATCCTCTGCAGTTCGGGACGGCGCAGCGGTTTGCCGGTTTTGCAGGAAGCGGCTCTAAAGCAGCCGTTTGCCGCCATTCGGGCATCGATCATTTGCACGGCCTATGCGAGCTACTGGGCCGAGCTGATTGACGGGTGGTCGGAAGAAGGACAGAGACAACCCGATCTCTATGAATTGCTCCTGCATGTGCTCAACGAGCTCGATTTGGGGCGGACACCGGCTGATGTTCTGAGTATTCTCTTCCAGATTCGGTTTCTGGTGCTCTCCGGGCATGGTCCGATCCTGCGGGGGTGCAGCAGGTGCAAACGCGACATTGATCGGATCGAGGGCGGAACACTGTTTTTCGATCTGTCCCGTGGCGGGGTGGTATGCGGGCGCTGCGCGGCGGGGGGATCGGGAAGGCTGACCCTTTCCAGGGGTACGCTCAAACAGCTGCAGTGGCTTGAAAGCGGTGATTTGTCAAGGGTCGGACGTCTTCGATTTTCGCCGCCGGCGATCGTGGAAAGCCTCAAGGTCCTGGAAGCTTTCGTTCCATACCAGCTGGGCCGTGAGCCCCGCAGCCTGACGTTCCTGCGGCAGGTTAGAAATCCATAAACGGTTCATTGAAATCGAGGTCGATGCTCACTGATGAAGACCAACCTGCAAGAAACCCTTAAAATCGATCCGGTAATGACATCGGCGCCTTGTCGGGTAGACATGGGCGGCACCCTCGATCTGGCTGTTTTTTATAACCCGCTGCGGCACCTTTCGCCCTGCACGTTCAATCTCGCCATCGATTTGAGGACCACGGTTCGGCTTCTGCCGCACCGATCCGGGCGGGTGAAAATAACATCGCGGGGATTCGAAAGCGCCGACTATCCATCCGACCGCGCCCCGTTCAACCATCCCCTGGGCCTCATGTTCGCCACGGCGGCCTATTTCGGGGCCGATGGGGTTCACGTGGTCATCGAGTCTCAATCACCGCCGCGCAGCGCACTGGGGGGGTCCTCGGCGGCGGCCGTGGCCCTGACCGCCGCCTTTTTGGTTGCTGCCGAGAACATGGCGCTGACCCCCGGTGTTCGGCGGCGAATTGCCCTTGTGGCCCACCGAATCGAGGAGAGTGTGGCCGGGGTGCCGTGCGGACGGCAGGACCAGCTGGCCGCTGCTTTCGGCGGTGTCAACGCATGGTACTGGCAACCGGGGTGGCGGGGCTTTTCATTTAAAAAAAGCGCTCTTTTCAGGAAGAGATATTTTTCGACCTTCAGACGCCACCTGCTGCTGGCCTATTGCGGCGTGCCGCACGAGTCGAAAGACGTCAACGGACAGTGGGTGCACCAGTTTCTCGGCGGCGGGTACCGCCGGCACTGGATCGAAATCCTCCACTGGACCAAAAAGTTTATTGACGCTCTGACCGGTTACAACTATATAGGGGCAGCCGAGGCCATGAACCGGGAAACGGCTCTGCGCCGGGAAATGACACCGGAGGTGCTTGACGACATGGGCGCCAGGCTGGTAGAGACGTCGATGCGCTGCGACTGCGGGTCACGATTCACAGGCGCCGGCGGTGGGGGCTGCCTCTGGGCCCTCGGCCGTGCGGAAGATATCCAAAGACTCAGGCCTGCCTGGGAAGAAGTACTTTCAGAAAGACCGGAGGCGTGTCTGCTTCCGTTCGGCATCGATGCCGAGGGTCTGTCTACAGTCGGCCGGAGGCCCCCAGCGGTTTAGTTCGAAAATAGAATCAATCCCATCAAAATGGTGGGCACCGGCACCCGGATAAACGGTTGCAAACGGAGGCTGAAACTCGCCGCCAACGGTCTCTAAGACCGGACCATGCCCGTTTTTAAATAGTGACGTCTGAATCAACTGAAGGTCGTTCCTTTCCGGAGCACCGGCATCGGGTCCGGTCCAAGATCCCGTGAGCGGCTTCAGACAGTCAGCCCCCGATCGAAACCGCCCATCCGGGTTCCGGTGCATTGTTTTCATGCACCGTGGCGGACCCAAGGGCCATGACCGTTTAAAACGAAAATAGATTAAATCGATTACATCCTTCAATCCCGCCGCGGCGGGACTGAACGGGCGCAACTGGCCAAACTTAACCAAGGCAGGCGCCTCCACCTGGATAAGCGGTTGCCAATGGCGGCTGATACACGCCGCCCCAATTTTTTCATGAGAGACAGCCGATGAATTTTCAAGACGTTATTAACGAGTTGAACAGATTCTGGGCCCGCAAAGGCTGCGTGATGGCCCAGCCTTACGACATGGAGGTCGGGGCCGGAACTTTTCACCCGACGACCCTGCTCAAGGCCTTGGGCCCCGAACCATGGAAGGTGGCCTACGTGCAGCCTTCCCGCAGGCCGACCGACGGTCGTTACGGGGACAACCCGAACCGTCTGCAGCATTACTATCAGTACCAGGTGATTCTCAAACCCTCGCCGCTCGACGTTCAGCAGCAGTATCTGGAAAGCCTGAAAGTATTGGGGGTGGATCCGCTCGATCACGACATCCGTTTCGTCGAAGATGATTGGGAATCGCCGACCCTCGGTGCTTCCGGTCTGGGGTGGGAGGTTTGGCTGGACGGTATGGAGATCACCCAGTTCACCTATTTTCAACTGGCCGGCAGCATCGAACTGAAACCGGTATCCGTGGAACTGACCTACGGCCTGGAGCGCATTGCCATGTATCTCCAGGGAGTCGACAACGTCTACGATCTAAAGTGGAACGACCGGATTTTCTATGGCGACGTGCATCATCAGCAGGAAGTCGAGCAGTCGACTTATAATTTCGAGAAAGCCGATGTCCCGGTCCTGTTCGACCTGTTCAATAAATATGAGGCTGAATCGCTGGCGCAGATTACGGCCGGTCTCGTTCTGCCGGCCTATGAATACTGCTTGAAATGTTCCCACACCTTCAATCTTCTCGATGCGCGGGGGGCGATCAGCGTCACCGAGCGTACCGGCTATATCGCCCGTATTCGCAACCTGGCGCGGGGTAGTGCCGAGGCTTACCTCAACCAACGCAAGGAAATGGGGTTTCCACTGTTGGCAAGGTAGCCAGTGGTCGTCAATCGAAGCGACATTGAGGAGCTTTAGATCATTCATTCGGACCAGAGGTAACCATGGATACGCTATTGCTTGAAATCGGTTCGGAAGAAATTCCGGCCGGCTACATTACCCCGGCCTTAGAGGCGCTGGCTTCCCAGCTGCACCAGCGGCTGACCGAGGCCCGCATCGAACACGGTGCAGTCAAAACTTACGGCACCCCCCGCCGGTTGACCGTTACGGTCGCGCAGGTTGCCGCCAAGCAGAAACCGATGAAAACAGAGCTCATCGGTCCGCCGGCCGCAATCGGTTTCGATCAGAATGGTCGGCCCACAATGGCCGCCCGCAAGTTTGCAGAGAAAGCCGGGGTTCCGGTCGAACGGTTGCGTACCGCAGAAACCGCCAAGGGAGCTTACCTGGTTGCCGAGAAAACCGAACGCGCCCTGGCCACCCGCACCCTGCTGAAGGAGATCCTGCCGGCGGTGATTCTATCGACACCCTTTCCGAAGAAAATGCGTTGGGCCGATTTCGACCTCGAATTTGCACGGCCGATACAGTCCACAGTGGCATTGCTGGGAAAAAACGTCATTCAGTTTCAACTCGGCAACTTGAAGAGCGGGCGCATCACCCGCGGACATTACTTCATGTCGCCGGGCCGGATAAAGATTCAACAGAGTGAAGAGTATACCGATGCCCTGAGGGCTGCCAGCGTGCTGGTCGACATAAACGAGCGCAAAAAGGTCCTGCAACGCGAAATCGCCAGTGTCGCCAAAAATCTCGGCGGACGTATCCTACCCGATGCCGAGCTGGAGGACATCAACACCAACCTGGTCGAGTATCCGGTGGCTGTGGCCGGAAAATTCGACGAGGAATTTCTCGAAGTGCCGGACGAGGTGTTGATCAATTCCATGCGGGAGCATCAAAAATACTTTGCCGTGGTCGATGAGAAGAATCGGCTGCTGCCCTGCTTCATTTCCGTCAATAACACCAAAGCCCGTGACATGGCGCTGGTTGCCAGAGGCCACGAACGCGTGATCCGAGCCCGCCTGGCGGATGCCCAGTTTTTCTACCGGGGTGATCTCGAAGTGACCAACGATCATCGGGTCGAACAGCTCGAGGGGGTTTTGTTTCAGGCCCAACTGGGTACGATGCACGCCAAGACCGAACGGGTGACCCACATTGCGGGCTTCCTGGCGGATGCCGTCGGTGACGACCCGAAAAAATCCACCGATCTGAAGCGCAACGTCCTTCGTGCGGCGCACTTATGCAAGGCCGATCTCGTGAGCCACGTCGTCGGTGAGTTTCCGAAACTTCAAGGCGTGATGGGCAGGGTTTACGCCACGATAGCCGGAGAACCGGCTGAAGTCGCCGCGGCGATTGAGGAGCACTACCGCCCGGTCTATTCGGGGGCGCCGTTACCGGAGACGACAACAGGGGCGATCCTTGGGATAGCCGATAAAATCGACTCCATTTGCGGCTGTTTCAGCGTGGGTTTGGTTCCGACCGGTGCATCGGATCCTTACGCCCTGCGGCGACAAGGTATCGGCATCGTTCAAATCATGCTGGAAAAAGGGTTTTCCTTTTCCCTGTCGGCGCTGATTGAAAAAACGCTGAGTCTTTTCGGGAAGAAAAGCCCATCCGAACTTGCCGAGCTCACCGCGATTGTTTTCGGTTTCATCAAAAATCGAATGTCACACCTGCTGGCCGAAGAAGGATTTTCGAAAGACGTGATCGCGGCCGTGGTCGACATCTCCGGCGACACCATCCCCGATGTCTGGAATCGGGTCAGGGCCCTTGAGTCGTTGAAGGCTCAGCCCGATTTCGAGCCCTTGGCGGTTGCGTTCAAGCGGGTCGGCAATATCATCAAAAAATCCGGTCCCGCCGCCCACGCCGGTGCGCCGCAAAAAGTCGATGCGGCGCTTTTCGAACACGAAAGCGAGGGGGTTTTGTATGCCGCATTCCAGGCAGCTGAAAGAAAGGCGACGGCGGCGATCGACCAGGGACGCTTCGATCAGGCCCTGCGGGAAATCGCCGCTCTGCGCGGCAGCGTCGACGCGTTATTCGATGGTGTGATGGTGATGACCGACAAGAAGCGGCTGCGCGAAAACCGCCTGGCTCTGTTGGGCTGCATTGCGGGATTGTTCGAAAAATTTGCCGATTTCTCTAAGATTTCCACATAGCAAACCATTTGTCGACAGCCTGTAACGGAGCCGCTGAAATTTGATCGCATTTTCGCTCCGTGACGCTGGACGCTGCATGCAAAAAACCCTTAGGTCTGTCCAGCGGATGTGGGGGATTTTCATTCTGTAAAGATATTTGGAGGAAAGCAATGGCCTACGATCCCGACAAAGATAAAATGCTCAAAAATTGGAAGTGCGAGGAAACCGGTCTGATGGTGTCGATCAACCGTTACGGGGACGGTGAACCAAAAGTCCAGATCGGCCCTCGGATTCTCATGAAAAAAGACGGCACCGAACGGGCGCCGGCGAAGGCGGGACGGCTGAGCGTCGAGGATGTCCTGTGGCTCTACGATATTATCGATGAAGTGAAAGAAAAGCTGTCCGCCATGGCCAAACCGGCATGAGGCCCGTTCCATCGATGAAAAGTGAAACCGGCGGCAGGCACGCTATCCGGTAAGACGGTGCACAAGGCCTCAAATATACTATCCTGCATGCCAACCTTCAAAGACCGGATCGATCAACCGATAAATCGGAACGCGCCTGCCGATCGTGGATCAGCCGACGATGCCGTCGTCAAACCCGTCAAAGGGAAAAGAGCGCCGGATACGGGTCGCCTTGCGGTTTTGGTCGGTACCTCTATCGATCTCGATCAGTTGGTGCGGTCGATGGGTCTGTCGACGTACCGTCCGCATCCGCTGTTCACGAGCCACCTCTACGTGCGGGCCCGAAACGACGCCGAGCCGGTATCTCTCGTCGGTCCGATCGTTGGCGCGCCCTATGCGGTAATGCTCCTGGAGACCTTGGTTGCCTGGGGCGTCCGGCAATTTTTCTTCTTCGGTTGGTGCGGTGCCGTATCCCCTGTGGTAAAAATCGGGGACATCCTGTTGCCGACCGCGGCCTTTATCGACGAGGGAACATCGGTTCACTACTGCGATTCACGAGAAGCACCGACGGTTTCCCATCCAACGCCGGCTTCCGTTGAACAAATCAGGCATGTGCTGCGCCCGGAGAACACCCGCCTACATGCGGGAGCGGTGTGGACCACTGACGCCATCTTCAGGGAAACTCCGGATAAAATCCGGCGTTTTCAGGCCGAAGGGGCGCTGGCCGTCGACATGGAGATGTCGGCCCTTTTTTCTGCCGCAAACTATCGGGGCGTCGGCATCGGCGGCATTTTGGTGGTGTCCGACGAACTGTCTTCACTTCACTGGTTGCCGGGGTTTAAGACCGAAGCCTTCGCATCGGGACGGTCCCTGGCTTGCGAAATGATCGAGCGCTTATGCCAACACCCCCTGTCGATCCGCACATCACCAAAAGAGTCGCAGAGCTGAGGGCGGCCCTCCACCATCACAATCACCGCTACTATGTTCTCGACGATCCGGAGATTTCGGACGCCGAGTACGACGCCCTGATGCAGGAGTTGATCCGGCTCGAAACCGACTATCCGCAACTCGCCAGTCCGGATTCACCGACAGCGAGGGTCGGGGCGCCGCCGCTGGCTAAATTCGAAACCGTAAAGCATGCGGTTTCGATGCTCAGCCTTGAAAACGGGTTCAATGAAGCCGATATCAAGGTTTTTGATGAGCGGGTGCGCAGGCTGACGGGCAGAAAGACGGTCCTTTACACCGCCGAGCCTAAACTGGACGGTGTTGCCGTCGGACTCGTCTACGAGGGCGGCCGACTGGTAACGGCCGCCACCCGCGGCGATGGTGTCACCGGGGAGGTGATCACCGCCAATGTAAAAACGGTCCCAGCCGTGCCGCTCGTGCTGCTCGACGCACACGGGCAGCGGACGCCTCAGTTTCTGGAGGTCAGGGGTGAAATCTTTCTGGAACGGGAAGGCTTCAAGAAGCTGAATACGGAACGGCTCGAGGAAGGGCTGCCCCTGTTCGCCAATCCACGCAATGCCGCTGCGGGTTCCCTGCGCCAGCTCGATTCGAGAATTACCGCCCGTCGGCCTCTGAGAATATACGTCTACGGTGTCGGATCGACGCAAAACCTGAATGTGGCATCGCACGGGGACCTCCTTCAGTCCCTTAAACAGTTGGGGTTCAGGATCAATCCCCTCACACGTTCCGCCATCACCGTCGAAGAGGTGCTCGATTTCCATGGCGAGCTGGAAGGAAAGCGCCACGCTCTGGCGTATGAAATCGACGGCATGGTCATCAAAGTCGATCGCCTTTCCGATCAGCTTCAGCTGGGCAATACATCCAGGAGCCCCCGCTGGGCGATGGCTTACAAATTCCCCGCGATTCAGGCGACGACTACCGTTGACGCCATCGAGGTACAGGTCGGTCGCACCGGAAAACTGACACCGGTGGCGCATCTCAAGCCGGTTCGGGTCGGCGGTGTCACGGTCAGCCGGGCAACCCTGCACAACGAGGACGAGGTTCGAAAAAAAGATGTCAGGGTCGGTGACCACGTGTTGGTCCAGCGCGCCGGGGACGTCATTCCTGAAGTCGTCAAGGTGATTGACACCAAACGCAGTGGCGCGGAAAAGCCGTTCGAAATGCCGAAACACTGCCCGGTATGTGGTTCGTCGGTCGTCCGCGAAGAGGGGGCGGCCGCCACCCGCTGTATCAACGCCAATTGCCCGGCGCAGATCAAAGAACGCATCAAACACTTCGCAGCCAAGGGAGCCTTCGACATCGACGGCCTGGGTGACAAATTGGTCGAACAGATGGTCGAAAAAAAAGTCCTCAACTCATTTGCGGATATTTTCACTCTGGATCAACAGGTTGTCGAAGGTCTCGAAAGAATGGGACGCAAATCGGCCTGCAACCTGATCGACGGCATCGGAGGCAGCAAGCAGATTTCATTTCAACGGTTTTTGTACGCACTGGGAATTGGCCATGTCGGGGAGCATGTGGCCAAGATCCTGGCCGAACACTTTGCGGGGCTTGACAATATTTCAAAGGCCACCCGGGAAGAACTCGAAACCATCACGGGCGTTGGCCCGATCGTGGCGGCGAGTGTCGTGAACTTCTTCAGCCGAATCGAAAACCAGGAAATGCTGCAGCAACTGTTGAAAAACGGCGTGGTCGTCCGGTATGAAACCCGCGGACATCGGACACCTCTGGCCGGAATGTCTTTTGTTTTAACCGGCGCGCTCACCGGCATGACCCGGCGACAGGCCCAAGAACTGATCGAGGCCGCAGGCGGACGGGTCAGCAGTACGGTCAGTCGCAACACGGATGTTGTCGTCGCCGGCAATTCTCCCGGATCCAAGCTTCAGCGTGCCCGGGAGCTGGGGGTGGCCGTCATCGACGAGGCGGAGTTGCGCCGGCTCATCGGCTGATTTTAAGAGGGGTGCAATCATGGCAGAGAATGTCAGAGCCCACATCATTATCACCGGAATCGTCCAGGGAGTTTTCTTCAGGGTCGAGACCCAGCGGGCCGCCCAAAGATATGGTGTCAACGGCTGGGTGAGGAACAAACGCGACGGCACGGTCGAGGCGGTCATCGAAGGCGAGCGACAAAAGGTCGCAAGCATGTTGGACTGGTGCCGGGAGGGGCCGCCCCGGGCGGTTGTGAACAAAGTGGATGTCGAGTGGGAAAAATATATCGGGGAAATGGTCGATTTTCGCGTGACCCACTGATGAGGGGTTCAGGGTTTGGGGTTCAAAGGTTCAGGGTTTCAGGTTCCGGGTTCAGCCCAGCCGCTGACCTGAAAAGCGGCCAGTTTGATCGAGAAAGAAACTGTGCCATTTTGGCGTCGTTTCATACGAGGGTTCAAAAACAAATGAACGTCCAACATCGAACATCGAACGTCCAACGTCGAATGAAAAAAAAACACGCAATAGCGAACATTCAACACCTATTTCTTTTTCTTCTCAGCCGTTTTGATACTCGTAACGAAAATCTTAATTAATTCTTCTGTTTTTCCCATTCAATGTTCGATGTTCGACGTTCATCTTTTCAATTGCTCCCTCTCCATTCAACATTCGATGTTGAACGTTCGATGTTCGATGTTCAATCGGTGCGCCGCTTAATCCGGGCCATCAAACCAGGTGGTCTAATTTTAAAAAAAGCCATGCCACTTTGGTGTAGTTTCATATAAGCACTGCCGTTGGCCAATAAAACGGCCAGTTTGATCAGAAAAGAAACTACATTTTTGTAATAAATGATGTAGTTTCATACGAGGGTTCAAAGGGTTTGTAATTTTGAATTTTGGTCATTGTGATTTATTTGTTATTTGCTACTTGCGATTTGGAATTTTTCACCGAAACTTAAAAGTTTCCTCTTCGATCAAACTGGATGCTTGCGGCCAGCGGCAGTACTGAATCCTGAACCCAGAACGCTGAAGCCAGAACCCAGAACCAATCAGTACCTTCTTCGGTTAAGTAAAAAGAGCGTCGACAAACCGGTGTGGATCGAAAACCTGAAGGTCATCGATCGTCTCTCCCACCCCCACATACTGCAGCGGAATGTTCAATCTGTCGTGGATGCTGATCACGATACCGCCTTTGGCGGTGCCGTCCAGTTTTGTCAGGGCAATGCCGGTGACCCCTAAGGCCTCGTTGAACAGCTTGGCCTGTGACAGCGCGTTCTGACCGGTGGTGGCATCGAGGACCAGCAGCACCTCGTGGGGAGCATCCGGCATAATCTTAGCGATCGACCGCTTTATTTTCTTGAGCTCTTCCATCAGATTGATTTTGGTGTGAAGCCGGCCGGCGGTATCCACCAGGACGACGTCGGCGTCGCGGGCGCACGCCGCCTCAATGCCGTCGTAGGCGACGGCTGCCGGGTCCGCGCCGTCCTTTTGCCGAACGAAATCCGCTCCCGATCTTTCGGCCCAGATGGCGAGCTGCTCAACGGCGGCCGCACGAAAGGTGTCGGCTGCGGCAATCAGGACCCTTTTTTTCTCTCTGAGGAAACGGGCGGCCAGTTTTCCGATGGTCGTGGTCTTGCCGACACCGTTGACGCCAACGACCATGATGACGTGCGGTCTGGACCCACCGGCTTCGCGCTCTTGCGATTTTCCCGCCAAAAGGTCGAGGATCTCTTCCCGCAAAACCTTCTTTAGTGCAGCCGCATCCCCTATCCGAGAGGCTTTGCGCGAGACGCGCTGCATCAGACCCGTGGCGGTTTGAACACCGATGTCGGCCGTGATCAGGATCTCTTCGAGGTCATCCAGCATGTCATCGTCGACAATTTTGTTCTCCGCAAACAGGTCGTCGAGATCGGTGGTCAGCAGCTTGCGTGTTTTGGCAAGGCCGCGGCGCAGTCTTTTGAAGAGGCCCCCGGTATCTTCGCCCGGCTTGGTCCTCTCTGTTGCCGGCGTTTGGACGGGGGCCGCTGCGCTTGACGCTGAATCGGCGAAATCGTGCCGCACCCCGGATGACATCGCTTCGGGGGCGGGGGTGTCGTCCGGCACCGGTCCGCCCTCCGATTTGCCGGGCACATCGCCTGATGCAGCGGGCGTGTCTTCTTGCGACGGTTTGTTCTTCCGGAACCAGCTCAATACCAAAGCCTTTTTTTTCTCAGTGGTCTAGATTCACCGACACTACTTTGGAAACGCCTTTGGCCTCCATGGTGATGCCGAAGAGCATGTCGGCGAACTCCATGCTCTTTTTGTTGTGGGTGACCATCACGATTTGAGATTTTTCACCGATCAGTTGCAGCAAGTTGTTGAAGCGGAAGACGTTAGCTTCATCCAGCGGGGCGTCGATTTCATCCATCAGACAGAAAGAAGCCGGACGGATCAGAAAAAGTGAAAAGATGAAGGCAATGGCGGACAGGGCTTTCTCGCCGCCGGACAGCAGGCTCATGCGGGTCAGCTTCTTGCCCGGTGGGTGAATCATGAATTCGACGCCGGTTTCGAGAGGGTTGTCCGGCTCGGTGAGAACCAGCTTGGCGTTGCCGCCTTCGAAGAGCCGTGGAAAAACGTCACCGAGCTTTTGGTTGACCTGGTCGAAGGTTTCCATGAACCGCTGCTGAGTAATGCGATTGATCTTCTTGATGACCTTGTGCAGATCGTCGATCGCCTTCTGAAGATCTTCGCGTTGTTCGAAGAGAAAATCGTGCCGTGATTTCAGCTGTTCGTATTCGTTGATGGCTGCCAGGTTGACATCACCGATGCGGCTGATCTTCTCCCGCAGACGGGTCAGCTCCTCTTCGTCTGCGCCGGTCGACATCTCGGTCCCTTCCACCGACTCAAGTTGTTCCCGGAGAGCCTCGAGTTCCGCGCCGTAATCGGCAAACGGCTTGTGGTAGTGTTCTTCGAGCCTTTGAACGACGGTGTCACGGTGCACCTGCCGTTGGGTCTGTTCGATTTCAAGCAGGCGGGTTTTTTCCAGGATCTTGTCCCGCTGGCTCTGAAGTTCTGCAATGATGCCGTCGTTGTCTTTTAATTGGGCATCGATGGCGGAGTAGGCGGATTCATTCGCGCCGAGGGCCTCTTCAAGGTGTTTGAGTTCTTCGTACATTCCCGCCAGACTCGCCTCATATTCGGTGACGGTGTTCTTGGAAGTGGCGGCTCTGCGGCTCTTTAGAGTGATGTCCTCGGTCAGGCTTATCAGCCGGGCGGCGCCGTCTTCCTGAAACTCCTGCAGGCGTCTCAGGGTGTTGTTGCTGTTGTCGAGCCGGGCGTTCAGCGCCGTCAGGCTCAGTTTAAGGTCGACGACTTTTTGACTGAAAGCCTCCAGTTGCCCTGATACGGCCCCGGCCTGCCGTGTTTTTTCGGCGACTTCCTCGCGGGCGGCAGTGATGGCTGACGTCAATTGTGCCAGGGCTGCATGGTATCGGGTCATTTCATCGTCGATGTCGCTTTCCTCGCCCAGGAGCTGCTCGTGTTCCAGTTCGATGATCTCGAGATGGCGCACGGCGTGTTTTAACTCCTCGGATGCCCGATAGAGTGCTTTCTCGGCTTCGACTGCTTCCGCGTCGACAGACTTCTTCTGTTCGTAGAGCTGCTGCAGTTCGGTTTCGATTTTGCGGGCATCGGTTTCGGACGCCTGCTGCCGCTCGCGAGCCTCTGCGAGTGTCTGCTCGCAGAGGTGGATCTGCTGCTCCAGGGCCTTTATCTCCTGCTTCTTGGCCAGGATGCCGGGCAGCTTGTCCATGCTGCCCCCGATCATGATGCCCTGCCGGGAGATGACGTCGCCCAGCTTGGTGACGATCGTCGTATGGCGGCGGCTGCCATTGAACAGTGCCAGGCCTGCATGAATGTCTTCCGCGACAACGACATGCCCCAGAAAGGCTTCTGCGATCCGTTCGTAGCCGGTTTTAACCGCGACATGTTTGAGCAGGCGGTTCGAATCCTCTTGCGCGGGTCGCCGATCCTCTTCGATTTGCATCAGCGCTGCGACCGGTATGAAACCGCTGCGGCCGGCACCGTGGGACTGTAGATACTCGATGGCGCGCACTCCGGTTTGGGGAGCATCGACCAGAACGTACTGCAGCGCCTCCCCCAGGACGGCCTCGACCGCCGCCTGGTATTCCGGTGACGGGTCGAGAATATCCGCCAAAAGTCCGACGATTTCTTTATTCCCCTCAGCGGTTACGGCCGTGTCCATGGTCGGGTCGGGGGTCGGGTCGTCGGTGCCGGCGAAATCCGGTGCGTAACCGAATTCGGGTGCTCTCATGATTGCCTTGACGCCGTCGCGGTACCACTCGAAATTTTCTTCCATCTTTTTCAAGGTCGAAAATTTCGACCGGGCGGTGCTGCGCTCCAGTTCGTGCGTCTGGACCTGTTTGACCTGGCGGGCGAGGATCTCACGTTTTTCGTCGCTCAACCGCCGGATGCGTTCCAACTCTTCATTCAGAGCGGTGGCCTGCTGCGTTAACCGGACCCAATCGGCTTTATTTTTTTCTTCGGTGGTACGTCCCTGTGCGACTCTTTGACGGGCAACGGCGGCTTCCTCCCCGGCCCGCTTCAGCCGGCGCTGCAGGTTTTCCTTGTTGTTGGTGGCATTTTGAAAAATATTGCGATAGCGGGCTTCCTCGGTCAGACGGTCCATCAGGGCGGTCTTGCTTGTTTCGAGGTCGGCATTCAGATCGTCTATCCGGGTTTTTATTTCGGCGGCGGCGGCCTGCTCCCGGTGCAGGTCTTGACGGAGGGTTTCGATTTCCGTCCGCAGTCGGGTCGTATCGTTTTGCGCTTCACCGATTTCAGAGTCGATTTTACGGTTTTTGCCCTCCAGGTCCTCGCGGGCGGACTGAAGCTCCTTGGCTTCGTCTGTCAACCGTTCGATTTCCTGACGCTGATGGCTGAGATCGCCCTCTATGCGGTCGATTTTACGCAGCAGTTCGAATTTACGCGATTTTTGATCTGCAATCTCCTGGTTTTTCTGTGAACGCTGCAGCTTGATCTCTTCCACGGCGGCGTCGAGTTTCTTGAGTTGGGAGGTGTTTCCGAGGTCGGAGTCCTTGAGTTCCTGCAGCAACCGGTCGGTTTCGTCGTACCGGCGGCTCAAGCGCTCGTAATTGTAAAGAGACAGGCGGATATCGAGCGCATCGGCGCGCCTCTGATACTGCTTGAAGCGCTCAGCCTTGCGGGCCTGGCGTTTTAAACCGGCCATTTGACGGTGGATTTCAGAGATGATGTCCGACACGCGCAACAGGTTCTGCCGGGTTGACTCGACTTTGCGCAGCGCCTCGGTTTTGCGGTTTTTATAGCGGGTTGTTCCGGCGGCCTCTTCGATGAAATACCGCCGTTCTTCCGGGCCGGCATCGATGATGGCGCCGATATTGCCCTGTTGGATAATGGAATAGGATTTGGTGCCCAGTCCACTGCCGAGAAAGACGTTGTGGATGTCTTTCAGGCGGCAGGGTTGTTTGTTCATAAGGTAGGCGCTTTCACCGGATCGGAAGAGGCGCCGGGTGAGCATGATCTCGGTGAAGTCTTTTAACTCTTCAGGGGCGGACCCGTTGTCGTTTGCCAGGGTCAGCGTCACCTCGGCCATGTTGAGGGGCGGTTTCCCGGAAGTTCCGGCGAAGATGACGTCCTCCATCGACTTGCCGCGCAGTTGCTTGACGCTCTGTTCGCCCATCACCCACCGCAGCGCGTCGACGATGTTGCTCTTGCCGCAGCCGTTGGGGCCGACAATGGCCGATACACCTTGTGGGAACTGGATATCGGCTTTTTCGCAAAAGGATTTGAATCCTGTAATTTCAAGCCGTTTAAGCTTCATTAACGCCTGTATCCTTCAAGACCGACCAGCGGTGAACACCACATAGCTAATTTGGGTTACAATACCAGGAAGACGGGCTTCTGTAAAGGGAAAAGCACAATGGAAGGGGTGATTTCACATCTCAAAATACAACATGTGGGGGGGAACGGTTTAGCCCGTTTAGCCCGTTAGGCCCGTTAAGCCGGTTGATGGATGAAATCGATTTTACCGGCTCAACCGGCCAACGGGCCCAACTGGCAAAACGGGCTCAACGGGCCCAACGGACTCAACGGGCCCAACCTCCGTTCACAATATCTGACTCAAAAACGATTTCGTGCGTTCATGGGTGGGGTTTTTGAAGAAATGCTCGGGCGTACCGACCTCAACGATACGGCCCGCGTCCATGAAAATCACCCGTCCCGCCACCTCTTTGGCAAACCCCATCTCATGGGTGACGCACACCATCGTCATCCCCTCTGTGGCGAGCGTCTTCATGACATCCAGAACCTCGCCGATCATCTCCGGATCCAGGGCAGAGGTCGGCTCGTCAAACAGCATCACCTTGGGATTCATGGCCAAAGCCCGTGCGATGGCCACACGCTGCTGCTGACCGCCGGAGAGCTGATCCGGATAGACGGCGGCTTTGTCCTGAATGCCGACCTTTGTCAACAGGGCCATGGTCCTGTCGGCGGCTTCTTTTTTAGAGCGTTTGCGCACCACCCGTTGGGCCAGGGTGACGTTTTCCTCAACTGTCTTGTGGGGGAAAAGGTTGAAGGATTGAAACACCATGCCCACTTCGGCCCGCACCTTGTTGATATTGGTTTTGGGATCGAGGATGTCGACACCGTCGATGATGATGTGTCCGCTGGTGGCAGTTTCCAGGTGGTTCAGGCACCTGAGAAAGGTGCTTTTGCCGGATCCCGACGGTCCGATGACCACGACCACCTCACCGGCCGCAATCCGGGTCGAGACATCGACCAGGGCTTCGACTTTATGGGGGACATAATAGGTTTTGAAAACATTACGGGCTTCGATCATGCCGTTTGGGTCCTCCTATCCAGATACTGAACG
>Ga0272443_10002707_pt1 | contig 22076 bp, 18 predicted proteins | sample SSMAcet12_FD_193581 | JGI IMG/M metagenome (GOLD analysis project Ga0272443, IMG submission 193581) | Marine sediment archaeal communities from Little Sippewissett salt marsh, Falmouth, MA, United States - SSM-Acet-12 | ecosystem: Environmental > Aquatic > Marine > Wetlands > Sediment ...
CCAGTTACGGTTTGAGCAGGCCAAGAACTCGCAGGCGTGGTGGCAGGCTTTTTGTCAGGCGGCAAGCCACCTGGAGTTTGCGTGGGCCTTGATGACTGTCACGGATCACCAGGGCAATATGGAAACGCACATGTGGCGTCGTCCTGGGACCTCGCCCACGTCGGCCCGGGTGACCATCATCAAAGTGCCCACTCAAATCGCGGCGCCCAGGCGATCGATCGAGATAGAGGTGGCCGTGTTGACAAACGGTTCAGTAGAAGGTGCCGCGCGCCGAGCATCTCTTTTTGGTCGCCTCCTGGATGAGTACAGCATGCCCGCGGCCCGTGGGATGGCAAAGCCTCTCACATCGACCGCCGACCGGGCGCCTTGCCGAGCCACGCGTTCATTGCCAACGGGGCGAACTAGGACGGCTTGGCTGCATTCGGCTGCGAACTTCGCCGGAGGGACGAACGGCCCCTCTGGGCCGGGCCCATCGTGATGGGTAACCGCTACGGTGGTTGCCAGCATCTTCCGCGTGAGAGCGAATACATGGCTTCTCATTCTACCGCAATGGATACTCCCAATGCCGTTATCGCCACCGGTGCGGCTAGTCGGCAGGCGAAGGTTCGCGCGCTGCGCGGGATCAAGAATGCGTCGTATCTGGCCTTGGGAAACATCGCGTCCCAGGCGGTCAGCCTCGTTGGATTCACGTACATTGCCCGGATGCTGGGACCCAACGACTATGGTATCTACGTAACCGTTGGGGCTTTCGTGGGGATGTTTGACATCCTGCTCCTAGGGGGGCTGGGCAAAGTCATCGTTCGGGAAGGCAGCCGAGACCTCTCATCCATGCACGAGACCCTGGAGAAGACCATCGCCCTGAGGAATATACTGATTCTGCTGGCGATCGTTGTCTGTATCGCGTCGTGCTTCTTCACTCCCTACGAACTCCACACTAAGCTGTACATCCTACTTTTTAGTCTACAACTGGTCTACACTGGACTGAACGGGTTTCTGGGGACCATATACCAGGCTTCCGAGAAGATGCAGTACCTCGCGATATTGAACATTGCCAACAGGACGGTGTGTGTAGGCCTGTCCCTGGTCTATCTGTACTACGGCGGCGGATTGCTGGCCCTGTTTCTGATTCTGTTGGCCTCCAATCTGCTCACCCTCGCCGTGAATTACAGGAAATCACAAGACATTGTCCCGTTTCGCTTCTTTTCCAGGATTCAATTTGACAAGAGGCTGATGAAGTCGGCCTTGGTCTTCTCACTTGTGGGTTTCATTGGATTGTTTACATCACGGATCGACGTACTCATGATCTCCTTCCTGGGTGTGGCAAAACACGTCGGCGTCTACGGTGTGGCCTATAAGATCGCCCAGCAGGGAGAAATGCTGAGAAATGTCTGTGCGGTGGCGTTCTTTCCCATTCTGGTGAAGCGGTTTCATGGAGGAACGGTTCGGACGGCCACATTGTTTCGCTATTCGCTCTTCTTTTTCGGCGGCATTTTTACGCTGTCCCTGGTGGCTTCCTTCTTCGCCGAAGGCGCGATCACATTTCTGTTTGGTCCCGAGTACCGCGAGTCGGGACACATTCTGAGGGTGCTCATCTTTTACCTGGCGTTTTCGTGGGCGACCCTGCCACTGACGTCCACTCTCCAGGCCACCCATAATGAGCGGCACCTGATCATTCCCACGCTGACCATGGGAGGCCTCAACATCGCCCTGAACTATGTGCTGTTCATGCGCTACGGCATCATCGGCATCGCCTATTCGACTCTGACGGTGGAATCGGTCGGTTGCCTGGTGTATTGCCTCATTTCGTTTACGGTTTTGAGAAGACAGCGGTACCTGGTGTAAGAAGATGAAGGTTGCGTTCATCAGTCAGCCGTGGAATAGGGTGGTCCCGCCGGTGGAATCCGGCTCCGTAGCTATCTGGAACTACCAGGTGGCGCGCCGCCTGGCTCCGGCCTTTCCCGTGACGATCTATGCCGCCGGCGGCGACGGGACCGGCAACGTCGCCCGCAGCGATGGCGTGGAATATCGTTATGTAGCGACCTCCATCGACCGCCGCATGTTGCGCGGACTTCGACACTGGTCGCGTCTGCGCAGCTCCAAGCGATCGTTCTTTGCGAGCGGGCTGTATTATCTTGAGTACATCGTGAAGGTGTCACTGGATCTGCGGAAGCGCCACTACGACATTGTCCACATTCAGAATCTCTCCCAATTCGCCCCCGTCGTCCGGGCCTTGAATCCGGGAGTCAGGATTCTGTTGCACATGCACTGCGAGTGGCTGACCCAGCTCGATTCCAGCCTGATTCGGCCTCGACTCGAGAAGACCGACATGATCGTGGGGTGCAGCGACTATATCACCGAAAAGATACGGCGGCGATTTCCCTCGGTGGCCAGTCGTTGTCGGACGGTCTATAACGGCGTGGACGTCAGGCTGAATGAGACGAGAAACGGTCGGAAGAACGGGGCCGCCAAACGTGTTCTCTTCGTCGGCCGGATCTCTCCAGAGAAGGGATTGCACGTCCTGCTGGAGGCGTTCCAGCAGGTCGTTCGGGCCTATCCGGATGTGGAACTCGATATCGTTGGCCCCCAAGCGGCCCCCCCGGTGGCGTTCATCTTCAAGCTTAGCGACGATCCGAAGGTCGCCGGTCTGGTGGCGCACTGCAACGGCGATTACCTGACTGCGTTGAAAGAGCAGGTGCCAGCCGAATTGCGGCAGCGCGTGTCCTTCTCCGGGGCAATTCCTCACTCGGTTCTGGCGGCCCGTTACGCGGCGGCCGATATCTACGTTCAGCCGTCGCTCATCGAAGCCTTTCCGTTGCCCATTCCGGAAGCGATGGCCGCCGGTGTACCGGTAGTGGGGACGCGCGTGGGAGGCATCGCCGAGGCCATCACGGATAGGGTGACGGGCCGGTTGGTGGATTCCAACGATGCCGAAACCTTAGCCGAAGCCATTGTCGACCTCTTGAGCGACGAACCGTCGCGCAGATCCATGGGGCAGTCGGCCCGGGCGCGGGCCCTGGAGCGGTTTTCCTGGGAGCACGTTGCCGAGGACCTGTTGGGTGTTTATCAGAGTATGAGCTAGGAACACATGAAGCGATCCTTCCTAAAGATGTGGGCACAACAATTCTACCAGAAGACGTTCAGTCGAAGGGCTCTGGCGTACCGCGAGGAGGACCTGGGACGCAGTGCCATGGTGTTCTCTCCTCATTTCGATGATGAAACACTCGGCTGCGGCGGGACGATCCTGCGAAAGACCGCCGCTGCAGCGGCGGTTAAGATTATCTTCATGACCGACGGTAGTAAGTCACACACGCATCTTATCTCCGAGGCCGAATCGAGCTCGATACGCCGGCAGGAGGGGCTGGCCGCAGGGCGAGCCCTGGGTCTGAAAGCGAACGACGTCATTCTTCTGGACTTCGAGGAAGCCAAACTGGATCGGCACCAGGAGGCGGCCCGCGAGCGCGTTGAGGAGATCCTTGAGTGTCAGCGACCTGAGGAAGTCTTCATTCCCTATCACAAGGAACCGCTGCTGTGGTCAGCCGATCATCGAGCCACCTACCAGATTGTGCGAACGGCGCTGGCAGGGCTGGACCAGGAGACGCGCGTCTACGAATATCCCATCTGGTTCTGGTGTCACTGGCCGTGGGCGCAGCTTCCATTGCGCCGTCGTCGCGATATCGTCAGACATCTGGCTAATCACAGTTTCCTCCACGGTGTAGATTTGCTACGAGATTTCAACCGCGTAGTCGACGTCAGCGCGTTTCTGAAACAGAAGCGGACTGCTCTAGAGGAACACAAATCGCAAATGACTCGACTTATTCCGGGCGTGCAGTGGCGGACACTAAGTGATGTGGCCGGGGGTGAATTCTTGATGTGCTTCTTCCAGGATTACGAGGTGTTTTGTGCCTACAGGTTGTGTGGAAGACGGATGATGGGATTCGACGGAGACAGATCTCCGGTCCATCGCTTGCCCCGGTTAGACGAGGACACTGTCGTGCGGGTCCAATGCTAAGGGATCCCGCCAGGAACGTGTTTGAGAATGCACTGTTCCGGAAGACGCTCGATCATCCGCATATGCAGGACACGCCTCTATCGACGACCCTTTCTTCTGTCAATACGAACCACCAGCGAACTCTGCCGTCCTCGACGAAGGCAAAGAACATGCGTGGAAGCAGACCTTGTCTAAGCATCGGATTACCCGTCTACAATGGGGCCAACTTTCTGGGCCAGGCCGTTGAGTCGATATTGGCCCAGACCTATGAGGATTTCGCGTTGGTCATATCCGACAACGCCTCGACCGACAATACGGAGGAGATTTGTAGAGCATATGCAGAGAAAGATGAACGAGTTCACTATAGGCGCAACCAGGAGAATGTTGGTGCGGTGCGCAACTATAATCGCCTCTTTGAAGCCTGCGAAAGCGAATACTTCAAGTGGGCCGCTCACGACGACCTGTTAGCTCCCGAGTATCTCGCGCGATGCATGGAAGTGTTGGAGCGTCGACCGTCGGTTACTGTCTGTCATACCCAGACCATCTACATCGATGGGAGTGGAGCGACGTGTGGAGATTTTGACGATCAACTCGATCTGCGTGCGCCCAGGCCGCACGAGCGTTATCGTGACTACTTGTTCCGCCCGTATCCGAGATGTAACGCAATTTTTGGCGTGATCCGAACGAGCGTATTGCACCAGACGCCTCTGTTTGGACGTTATCTGTCCTCGGATAGGGTGCTACTCGGAGAGCTCGCGCTTCGCGGTGAGATCTATCGAATTCCGCAACCGCTGTTCTTGCGACGCGACCATTCGCAACAGGCATGGAAGGCCAATCCGACACGAGAAATGCTGAGAGCATGGTTTGATCCGAAGCTAAAGGGGAAAATCGCCTTTCCTTCATGGCGACTCTTGCTCGAACACTCTCGCTCTGTCATGCGTGCACCGATGGACTGGCGCGAGCGGCTGCACTGTTTCAGACTATTGGGGGCGTGGGTTCGGCAAAATGATGGAGACTTGGTTAGGGATCTTTTCCTGGCAAGAAGATGATGTATTCTGGTCCACCAAGTGTTGTGGTGGTGGCTGACACAGGGCGTACAACCTGCGTGTGCTTACTCTTCCTCCTGAGGATGACCGGGAGACACAGTGCGATGGCTCTCGTATGAATAAGGAGAGATAATCATGAAAGTGGCCATGCTGGCGGGTGGCAAAGGAACCAGGCTCGCGGAAGAGACACACATTCGCCCCAAGCCGATGGTGGAAATCGGCGGTAAGCCTATCCTCTGGCATATCATGAAGATCTACTCGCACTACGGATACATGGACTACGTCATCGCGCTGGGCTACAAGGGCGAGTACATCAAACGCTACTTCGTGGATCTCTGTCACATGAGCAGGGATCTCACTGTCAACTGCCAGAATGGCGACGTCAAGGTACATAGAGGCGAGGTGGTTAACTGGACGGTACAACTCATTGACACCGGCGTTGAAACCATGACGGGCGGACGTATCAAACGGCTGGCGTCCCATATCGGGAACGAGCCGTTCATGCTCACGTGGGGCGATGGCGTATCGGATGTCGACATTCGCGATCTTCTCGCCTTCCATCGCTCCCACGGACGGCTTGCCACCGTGACGGCGGTGCGCCCCGTAGCGCGCTATGGGCATCTCGAGTTAAGTGGAAACTGCGTAACGGAGTTCTCGGAGAAGCCGCAAACGGGTGAGGGATGGATCAACGGGGGATTCTTCGTGTTGGAGCCGGGCGTGTTTGATTACATCAGCGGCGATGGCACCCAGTGGGAGAGAGAACCGCTGGAGCGGCTGGCGAAGGAAGGGCAATTGATGGCCTACAAGCATGAAGGGTTCTGGCAATGCATGGACACGTTGCGTGAGAAATATATTCTGGAAGAGCTGTGGAAGTCCGGAAAGGCGCCTTGGAAGGTATGGGCGAATGCACAGGCGCCCGCACGCGAACATCAGGAGTCGAGGCCGCGACTCCACCGACCACTTGTGGAAACCGTTAGGGGATGACGAAATGCGGGTCTTGGTTACTGGTTCACAAGGGTACATTGGGACAGTCCTGGGACCTCTCCTTAGGTCGGCGGGACATGATGTAATGGGGCTGGACAGCGATCTGTATCGGTCGTGCACCTTTGGTCGAGCGGTTCCAGACATACCGTTTATCGAAAAGGACATTCGCGATGTGGAACTGGCAGACCTGGCTGGTTACGACGCGATCTGTCATCTCGCAGCGCTGTCCAATGACCCTTTGGGAAACCTCAATCCGGAGTTGACGTACGACATCAACTACCGGGCTGCCGTCCGCCTGGCTCAGTTGGCCAGGCAAGCCGAAGTGTCTCGCTTCATCCTCTCGTCCTCGTGTAGCACGTATGGTGCAGGCGGCGATGAGATGCTGGATGAACAGTCTGAATTCCGACCCGTGACGCCTTATGGCAAGTCGAAGGTTTTGGCTGAGAAGGACATTGCTCAACTCGCATGTGATTCGTTCTCTCCCGTTTTTCTTCGCAACGCGACGGCCTACGGTGTCTCGGCCCGACTGAGATTCGATCTGGTGCTCAACAACCTTACCGCGTGGGCCTTTACGACGGGCAAGATCATGGTGAAAAGCGATGGCAGTCCCTGGCGGCCCATCGTTCATATCGAGGACATTTCACAGGCGTTTCTGGCGGTCATGGAGGTGCCCCGGGCGGTCGTCCACAACGAGGCCTTCAACGTTGGCGTGACCAGTGAAAACCTCCAGATCAGAGACATCGCCGGAATCGTGGGCGATACTGTCCCTCATTGTCACGTTGAGTTTGCGGACGGGGCCTCACCGGACAGTCGCAACTATCGCGTCAGTTGCGAGAAGTTGACGCGGATGGTATCGCGCTTCCGACCTCGGTGGAACGCCCGCCAGGGAGCGGCGGAATTGTATGGAGCGTACCGGCAGCACGGCGTTACGCTTGAGGCGTTCGAAGGCGTGCGGTATCAGCGCGTCGCCCATGTGAGGTATCTTCTGGCGACAGGACAATTGGACGAAACCTTGCGCTGGAAGTCTGCGCGCCCCCAGGTGGTTCCGAATCCGTCGATGTCGTCCGCCGAGATGCGGAAGCCGCACTCACGGGTGGACAAGTTGGGAAGCCGTTTGTGAGGAGACCTGACATGGCAAGTTCGAGCATAGAGACCTGCCGGGTCTGTGAAAAGGTCAAACCGGAGGTGTTCCTGGACTTGGGCAACCTGCCCTTGGCAGATCGGCTGTTGACCAAGCAGCAAGTGGAAGAGACGGAGCCCGTGTATCCTCTCAAAGTGGCCTTCTGCCCCAACTGCTCGCTCGTGCAGATCCTTGAGACGGTTGATCCCGAAGAACTATTCTGCAACGATTACCCCTACTACTCGTCGGTCTCGGCCTATCTGTTGGAGCACTCGAAGCAGAATGTACTCGAACTGATCAACAGTCGCCAGCTAGACGCGCAGAGTTTCGTCGTGGAACTGGCGAGCAATGATGGATATCTGCTGAGGAACTACGCAGACCACGGCATACCTTGCCTGGGTATCGATCCGGCTGAAGGTCCGGCGCAGGCAGCCCGGGAGACCGGCGTGCCGACGATGTGTACCTTCTTCGGAAAGGACCTGGCAAGGCGCCTCGCCAAGGAGGGGAAACAGGCGAACGTGATCCATGCCAACAATGTCCTGGCTCATGTAGCCGATACCAACGGGTTTGTGGAAGGAATTCGGATTCTGTTGAAGGAAGACGGGATCGCAGTGATCGAAGTACCTTATGTCAAAGAACTGATCGATCGTTGTGAGTTTGACACGATCTACCATCAGCATCTGTGCTACTTCTCAGTAACATCACTTGTTCATCTGTTCCGGCGTCATGGGCTCTTTCTCAATGAAGTGCGTCCTCTGACCATCCACGGCGGATCGTTGCGTCTCTATGTTGGATGTCAGGAGGCCATTGGCGCATCGGTACAGAGCTACCTGGCCGAAGAGAAAGCGTGCGGATTGGATACGCTGGCATACTACAGTCGATTCGCCGAAAGAGTAACCCGCATCAAGGATGCGCTGCGAGGGTTGTTGAACCAACTGAAGTCGGAGGGAAGTCGGATCATGGCGTATGCGGCGGCGGCCAAGGGGTGTACTCTGGTCAACTACGTTGGAATTGGCCCGGAATGGGTCGATTCAATTGTGGACAAAAACCCGCACAAACACGGCTTGTACATGACCGGGACACATCAACCCATCCTACCGACCGAACGGTTGTTGGACGAAATGCCGGACCAAGTCCTGCTGTTGGCCTGGAATTTCAAGGATGAGATTATGGAGCAGCAGAAGGAGTATCTGACTCGCGGCGGCAAGTTCATCGTTCCCATTCCCGAACCAGTGATTGTCGAAGGTCTTGCCCCGGTCTGCTGAAGAGCGCCTCTCGCTGGCGCCTGCTATGGCGCCGGATGAGGTGTCTGATAGGAGACGAAATGAAATCGTCCGCGACACCTTATTCGAATAGAGTCTCCCTGGCGAGACAAGAGCTCGCCGCTCATGTCTGTCCCAATTGTCGGAAGACAGGCCTGCTGGTGTTTTATGAGATCGATGCCATCCCTGTCCACAGTTGCCTGCTCATCTCGGACAGAGACGAAGCCCGGACGTTTCCGACGGGACAGTTGCAGTTGGGTTTGTGTGAGGAATGTGGCTTCATCACGAACACATCCTTTGATCCCGGAGTCCACGACTATTCAGCCAGGTATGAGGAGACTCAGGGGTTCTCCGGTCGGTTCCGGACATTCTCCCGTGATCTTTGCATGCGATTGATCGACCAGTACAACATCCGCGAGAAACGCATTCTTGAAATCGGCTGTGGCAAAGGAGAGTTCCTGGTGGAGCTGTGTGCTCTGGGGCACAATGCGGGCATTGGCATCGATCCCGCCTATGTCCCCGAGCGGAACCCCGCGGCCGCCAATTCCTCGGTGACGTTCATTCAGGATTTTTACTCCGAAAAATACGCCCATTTTGAGGCGGATGTCATCTGTTGTCGGCACACCCTGGAACACATTGCCGACACGTATCGCTTTCTAGAGACCATTCGAAACGCCGTTAGCGATCGAACGCAGACGCTACTAGTGTTCGAAGTTCCAGACACGATTCGCGTCCTGCGGGAGGGTGCTTTCTGGGACGTTTACTACGAGCATTGCAGCTATTTCACACCAGCGTCACTGGCTCGGCTTTTCCGCGCCACGGGGTTCGAAACCAGCCAGCTCAACCTGGTATTCGACGATCAATACATTGTGATCACGGCCCATCCAGGTACCGGGAGCGAAGGGCACGCGTCCTCGGAACGCGATGACGTCGCCATGCTGCGATACGCGGTGGACGAATTTGCCAAGGCCTGCCAGGCTGGTCTAACCTACTGGAACGGCGTAATCGAGCGGGCTGGTGCCGATGGCAGGAGGATTGTTGCCTGGGGCTCCGGGTCGAAGGCGGTGGCGTTTCTGACCACACTGGGAGGCGGCGGTGCAATCGAGTACGTGGTGGATATCAATCCGTACAAGCATGGCAAGTTTCTGCCGTGCACGGGCCAGGAGATCGTGTCTCCCGAATTCCTGCAACAGTATCGGCCCGATCAGATCGTTGTCATGAATCCGATCTATTGCGACGAGATACAGCAGGATCTTACGCGGTTGGGCCTGACGGCGGAATTGCTTCCCGTCACGTCCTTTGTCGACACCTGAGAGGAATAGGTGAATCAGGTGAACGCACCACATTGTCCGATCTGTGACAATCCGGATGTGCAGGTGGTTCTGGCTCTCGAGGCCATGCCCCTGTTCTCAAATGTCTTACATGATACGCGGGAGCAGGCTTTGACGACCGAACGCGCTGCGATGCAACTGGATTATTGCGCGCGCTGCGACTTCATCTATAACGCGACCTTTGAACCCGATCGGTTGCACTATGATCGTGGCTATGAGAACGACCTGTCAATGTCGCCGCACTTTTGTGCGTACGCGACCCAATTGTCGGAAGAACTGGTGCAGCGGTACAATCTCAGGGACAAAGACATCATTGAGATCGGTTGTGGTGACGGCCATTTCTTGCGGCTGATCTGTGGGATGGGAGAGAATCGCGGGCGGGGGTTTGATCCCAGCTACGATTCACAGCGAGCATCCACCGAGCTGCGCGGCAGCAAGATAGAAATCGTGGCTGATGTATATTCGCAACAATATAGACACCATCGTGCCGATATGATCTGCTGCCGGCACGTCCTCGAACACATCCACGATCCCCTTGGCTTCCTGCGCGAACTGCGAGGGATATTGGAGACGCGGGACGACGGCATCGTGTTCTTCGAAGTCCCCAATGGCGCGCATACGTTCCTGCGCGGCGCCGTTTGGGACATCCTCTATGAACACTGCAACTACTTCACGGAGCGATCATTGCAGACTCTCTTTGTGGCGGCCGGTTTCCAGCCCTTGCACATCGACGAGCGCTACGACGGCCAGTTTCTTACGATTGAGGCCAAGCCAGCCTCTCCAGCGGAGCGATGCCGTCACAAGGGTGCTGCCGAACTCGGGGACGCACAGAACTCGTGGGCCGAGTTCCAGAGTTTCTTTCACAACACCATCAATGAGTGGAAGACACGGATAGCCCGCTGGGAGCAGGAGAGACGGCGAGTTGTGACGTGGGGAGCGGGGACTAAAGGGGTCACGTTTCTGAATGTGCTCGGCCTCTTCCACGACACGCTTGCATACGTGGTCGATCTCCATCCTCGAAAACAGGGACGATTCATCCCGGTGACAGGACAAGAAGTCATCGGACCGGAGGCGCTGGCCTCCTATGGGCCGGACAAGATCATCGTCATGAATCCCGTCTATATGCGCGAGGTGTGCGAGATCGCCGACAAGTATACGACTGGCGTTACCTTCGTGGCAGCCTCATCTACCCACGCCCGGTGTCCGTGAATTGCAGCATGAGTTTTGTCGAGGCCAACCACAGATGAAACGGAGGCAGAGATGATCCGCGCGAGAAGCAGTCTTGAGGTTTTTGGGAAGCGCCTGGACCGACAGGTGGGTTGCCTCTTGGTGATGGTAACTCCGCTCCTGTGTCTGGTTGGTTGCGGTGACAACGTGCGCGTGCCGACGGCAACCGAGTTGGCCGCCTTTGAGGCGGCCGATCCGCTCGTGCCGCCGGTGGATATGGAGCGTATCAACCGGGCGAAACTTCAGACCGGCCCATACCGGGTTGTGCCTGGGGACGTTCTCGAATTCACCATGCCGGCTTTGCTGCATGCCGTCACCAAGGCCGATATCAAGGCAGCCCAAGTATCGAACGGTAACGACTATCCCTTCATCGCCCGCGTCAGCAACGAAGGGACCATCACGCTGCCAGCGGTAGGTGCTCTTGACGTGACCGGCAAGTCCCTGGCGGAGATCGAGGCCGCGATGGCTCGAGCCTACGAAGACTATGCCGTCAACCGTCCGTCCATCTACGCGCGGATCCTCGAATACAGAACCTCAAAGGTCTACATCGCGGGAGTCGTGGAAAAGCCGGGCGTTTATACCCTTCGAGCCGATCAAATGACACTGGTTTCCTTGTTAACCGAAGCGGGGGGGATCGCGGCTGCTGGTGCGGCCTTGGTGCGGGTCATCGGCTCAGAGGTCCAGGAGGACGAAGTCGACGATGTTGTGGCATCGGTTCAAAGAGGTCTCACGCCCGTCCAAAAGGACGTCCCGCCGGTGACGCCGCAGGCATCATCCTCTCGCCTTACGTCGGCAATCCGCTCGTCGGCGTGGGGCCCGTCCATCCATATGGCTGCCTCACTGGGCAGGACCGAAAGGGCTCCGATGGTCGAAGCTGAAGGGGCCGGTGCCCACCGGGCTGAAGATCCACTGCTATCCGAGCCAAGCTCTGTCGTTCCGGCTGACACTTTCGTATCTGAGCGAACGCTCAGTGCAGAGGAAGAAGCAAAAGACCGAACGATTGTCCTTCCCGTGGTCGGCATGAATATCCCGTTCAAAGATGTGTCACTGGTCGAAGGTGATACAGTGGTTGTGGAACCCGTGCAAATGCCCCTGATTTCGGTGCTGGGGTTGGTGCGTAATCCGGGGAATTTCGAATATCCGCCGCATGCCCGATACAACCTGGCACAGGCTATCGCCCTAGCGGGTGGACTCCAAACCGATGTCGACCCGCGCTACACCACTGTCTATCGCCTGAAGCCTGATGGGACCATCCTGAGACTCACCTTTAAGTTGCTCGAGCATGACCAGTATACCGAGCGGCTCAACATCTCCGTCCGGCCCGGCGACCTGGTGGCTATTGAACATACGCCGCGTACCCGTACGAACGCGTTTGTCAACCGAGTGGTCCGGCTCAGTGTCGGTACTTGGGTCGACCTGGGCGACCTGTGGGATGATGACCGATAGCGAACTCACAGCCGTTTCAGAGGATAATGATGAATACTAACGGCAATGGAAGCCTTGACCATCAGTCGTCCGGGATGGGCACAGACCAAGAGGTAAGGGCAGGAATCCTCCTGGACACAGTCCGGCGTCATCCCCTGATCATTCTAGGCACAGCTGTTCTCACGCTTGCCGGAATGTACATCCATCTCGGTCGTCTGACGCCGCTTTACACGAGTAGGGCACGCGTTTATGTGGACCAGCGCATCAAGGTCATTGGTGAATCCGAGGAGGGGGTCATGACCACTCAGGACAACTACCTCTACACGCAAGCGGAGGTGCTGCGCTCGAGTCCGGTACTCAGGATTGCCTTGGACTCGTTGGATACGGGGCGCATGGAGACATTCCGCAATGCCGGCCATGGAATGTATGTCTTGTCTGCGGGTTTGGAGGCCACGGTCGGCAAAATGGACGGGATCATCAACGTCCGGTTCAAGGGCCCGCATCCTGTGGAGGCGGCCGTCATTGTCGACGCCGTGGTCGATGCTTATGTCGCCTTTCAGGAAGAAGAGAAGCGTCGCAAGGTGGCGGCATTGTTGGAGATTATCCGCGAGGAGAAGGCGGAAGCGGATGCAAAAGCCAGCGAGATGCTCGCAAAGATAAGAGAATTCAGACAGCAGAATGAGAGCTTGGCGTTCGGTTCGGACCAGGCCAACAACTTCATCATGCGTCAGATGGAGAGCCTTTTGACGGAGCTTAGCGAGGCGAAAGCGGCGACCCGCCAAGCCAAGCGCTTCCATGATACTGCCCTGAGCCTGACCCAGGATCCGGCCGCTCTGCGGCAGTTCCTGGAAGCCCGGCGCGGCCGGACCATTGATGACACCACCACCAAGAAACTGGCATCCCTCCAGGCTGAACTGGCGCTTTTGGAGGAGGACAAGACTAACGTTCTGTTGGAGTTGAAGCCAGGACATCCGGCGGTCAAGGCATTAGACACCGAGATTGAACGCACGCAGGGGGAGATCACCGAGTGTGAGCGACTATTTGTCGAGGGCCAGATAACCTTGCTCCGCCAGGAGTACCTGGCGGCCAAGCAGAGGGCCGAAGAGTTGGCGCAGCAGCGTGACGCACAGTACCAGAAAGTTCTCCAGGTGAATGACCAACTGACCCGGTACGCCGAGTTGCAGGCGGATTATGAGGAGGCCAGGGAGCCCTCTGGCATTCTCGATGCTCGGATCGACGAACTGGGTGTGGCCGAGGCGGTTGGTGGATTGACCGTGACGATTCTGGAGCGGGCCATGATCCCCGGCGCCCCCTCCGAACCGAGGAAAACTCGGCTGATGGCAATTGCCGTGATACTTGGGATGTGCGCCGGCGTGGGGCTGGGGCTGATCCGTGAAATCTGCGATCAGAGGCTTCGTTCCTTGCCGGAGATTTCCCGTCTGTTGAAGCTGCCGGTCCTGGGAGTGATTCCTGCTATTCGATCGCCCATGCGCAGCCGACTCCTGCGCGCGAAGATTGTGCGCGTGTGCCCGGTGTCGCCGGAGGCCGAGGCCTTTCGTCGGCTGCGGACGCCGCTTGTCTTGGGCACGTTCAGCGGGAAGGCCAAGATCCTTTTGATCACGTCGCCGGCCGCCGGGGAGGGCAAGACCACCGTGGCCAGCAATCTGGCGCTGGCTTTGGCCCAGGCGGGGCAGCGAGTGGTGCTTGTGGATGCCGATTGTCATACGCCTAGACAACACAAGATCTTCAAAAAGGACCGGCAGCGGGGAGGCTTGAGCTCTGTGCTCACTGGCCGGATGGCTCTGGAGAAGGCAACCGAATCGACCAGCGTGGATCGTCTCGACCTGCTGACCTGCGGCCCGGATGTGTCCGATCCAGCAGAGATGCTCGGCGGCAATCGTTTCCGTGAGGCGATGGCGACGTTGGCTGACCGCTACGATCGCGTATTGATCGATTCACCGCCGGTATTAGCGGTCACGGACGCGCAGATTCTGGGCGCCCAATGTGACGGCGTCATTCTCGTGTTGCGCGCCGAAACCTCGACCCATAAGGACAGTGTCCAGGCCTACGTCGAATTGGCGCGGGTGGATGCCCATGTCCTGGGCGTGGTGGTCAACGCCACGCCACGCAAGCGCGGTTGCTATCGCTATAACAGACACTACCTTCACCGTTGTTCGATTGAAGCCCTTGTGGAAGAGAAGGGCCGAGCCCAGAACAAGCTCCTCCCGCCTGAACTATTGTTTGCAGGGAAGTCACAATTAAGAGACTCATGAACAGGTCGAGGCTTGAGATGGGATGGCTCTGCCTGCGAGAAGGCCTAGGAGCGTACCGACATGCTCAGCAACCGGATCGACGAACCGAATGTGACCGAAGTGGTGGGGGGCTGACGGTAACCATCTTGGAATGGGCCATAGCCGCGAATGTGCCTTCAGAGCCCCGGGGCTGACGCGGAGGACGTGTGATCAGAGGGGACCGGTGATCCGCCGTTCCCAGAGCCTCCCGCAGCGTGTCGGGATCGGGCAGGACGATCTTAAGGCGCGTTCGACAGACCAGTCAGGTCTATCAGAGTGCTTTCTATGATTTCCTCAGCTAGAGCAGATCATACCGATGGAAAGAGAGCGACACGCATATTCTGGTGTCATCCGCGCCTAATGGATTACCGCAAGCCGCTATTTGACCTGGTTTGCAGCAAGTACCAGGTGAAGTTCTTCTTTCAGCGACGCAGTGACATTGATAGCGACTACGATGTGGTCTACGGCAGAAAGAGAATTGCCGGCCGACTGCCATCTCCACGCGACATTGTCGACTTCTACAAAGGCATAAAAGACTGTGACCTCTTCACGAGCTCGTTTCTGTTTGAGGGATACTCGATGACCGGTATCATTCTGGCCAGGATGATGCGAAAGAAGATCGTCATCTGGGAAGAGTTGTCCCATTTCTTCGGCGGCTTTCGTTCTGCTGTGAAACGCTGGGTGTCCGCCAGGTTGGCCAGGCACGTGGATGCTTTCTTTGTCCTGGGTGAACCACAGCGACATGCCCTGCATAAGCTTGGAGTCCCTGACGCAAGAATCTTCGTCGCAAATGAATATCCGGGGCATGTATATGCTGAGATTGAAGCCGGTAAGATAGAATCCTTGGGCGTGGCAAGCAGAGACGTTATTCTGTATCTGGGCAGATTTGTGCCTTTTAAGGGCATCGACTATCTATTGGAGGCCTACAGCCTGCTCGAGAAGAAGCACTCCAATACTCTTCTTCTCATTGTTGGGTACGGTCCCTTGAAGGAAGAGCTCGAGAGACAAGCGAAAGACCTTTGCCTGAAGACTGTTGAATTCATCGGGCCTATAACTGACATCAACAAGAAGAAATACCTTTTTGAGATTAGCCGGATGCTTGTCGTGCCCTCTGTTATCCAGAAGGGTAAGGGCCTGGAAGGAGGGCCCTTGGTCGTGCTCGAGGCTCTCTCTGCCGGGACACCAGTCCTGGGGACGAATGGGCTGATAAGCAGCACTCAGTTTATTTCCAACGGTGTCAATGGTTTCATTGTTCCACACAGTGACGCGGAAGCCCTTTGTGAAAAGATGGAGGAGATCCTCAACTGGCCAGACCACAGAGCGATACGGGAGAAAGTCCGGGCTGGATTTGGCCGTATCAGGGGGTTTGACTATCAGTTTGAGATGATGCAAGAAGCTATCCGGTATTGTATTCCCGAAAACGCTATATGAATTGTTCCAGAGGTGTCTTCCCAGGATGTCATCGAGACTGCCTACCTTGATGAAATGGCTATCTGTGTTTGACAGTCCACTTGATGCGCTGCGGTATTGGAAAGTCCGAAGGCGTCCAAGGTCGTACTCTACGCCCGTATCCTTTCGCATCAGGCAGCTTGGAGGACACCCAATTCTGTGTCGCGCTGGAACCTCAGATTTCGCGGTCTTGTTCAATGCATTTCATGGCAAGTATCATTTGCCACCGCACCCACTTCCGCCGGAATGCGTCATTGTCGACCTGGGGGCCAACATTGGTGTGACGGCGGCGGATTTTGCCTACAAATATCCTCGTGGAAAGATCATTGCTGTTGAAATGGATAGCGCGAACATTAGACTTGCGTTCCACAATACACAGTTTTGCCGATCAAGGTGCGAACTTGTACACGGGGCCATATGGAGATGTGAAGGCGGCATCGCATATGCGGGGGATGAAGAATCTGCGTTCAAGGTCGTGGATTTGCAGGTCAGAGAAGGAAGTCCTCACAGGCGATGCCGAGCAATGACCCTGAACGGCATATTTGAGGAATACAAACTGAAGGTAGTGGATTACCTAAAGATGGATATTGAAGGCACTGAAGATGTGGTGATTTCGGAAGGGATAGATTGGATGGAGCGTGTCCGCTCCATGAAAATTGAGATCCATAAGCCTGCTACTATGGATGGTGTGCGGGGCATACTAAAATCAAATGGCTTCAAATGCCGTGAAGATGCGTTGACTCCTAAATGTATCGTGGCGGTGAGGTAGGCAGGGCTATCGATTGGTTATGGACCTTGCGATGGAGCCATACGACCGGTGACGTGATGCTTCCTGTGCGACGCGGAAGAAGACCTACGACCGAAGGAGAATCTGTAGAGCGTGTCGGCAGTCGGAATGGATCAACGGGGGATGCCGTCTTCGCGGTGCCGAGTTCGTTCAGGTGCTGATATTTGGTGGTTGACTCGGATAGCGTTCGCCTGGCCGTGTAGGACGCGACCGAATGACTCAGGGCAGAAGTGGAATTGTCTTCAAAGATGCTGATAGACGCCCGACTCTCGGAGCAGAGGCCGAACCTTGTTCATCTACTGGGTGAGACAGAGACCCAGCCAAAGCGTAGCATCACAATAGGTGATGATGATGAAAAAGCTCTGTATGCTGGTTGGCTACTACCCAATTAACAGAGGTGGTTCGGAGTATCAGACCTATTTGTTGGCCCAAAGGTTGCGCAGAGAATTCGAAGTCTTCTATATCTCTGTAGGGCAGGCCCGAGACGAATGCATCATTGATAATAGAATGAAGATATATATGCTCAGAAGCCCAGACCTTCTGTGTTTCAAGAACGCGTTCTTTCTATTGAAGTCAAAGATCTCACAAATACTGGAGCATGAACAACCCGATGTTATCTATCAGAGAGTTGCCTATTCCGCAACAGGGATCGCTGCTAGGCACTGTGAGAATAGTGGATGTAAGCTGGTATGGCACATTGCCAGCCAGCGCGATGTTGCGCCCTCCCGGAAGAACGGCGGCTGGTATGGCATTGTCAGTCGCATTGACAATAGATTCCGCGATTATGGGATTAGAAATGCGGATGCCATTATAGGCCAGGCCGCTTACCAGGAAGAGTTGCTTCGTCGGAGATACGGTCGTGCCTGTGACCTGATCGTGGGCAACTTCCACCCGCTACCGTCGGAGCAGGTGGTCAAAGATGGACCTGTACGGGTGGTATGGGTGGCCAACCTGAAGCCCCTGAAACAGCCGGAGGTGTTCATTCGCTTGGTCGAGAGACTGCATCATCGTCGGGACGTCAGATTTGTGATGATTGGCCGGGCGACATCCGGGCGCTACCAAGAACGGCTGGAGAACGCCATGGCAGGGCTTTCGAATCTGACGTACGAAGGCGAGCAGTCCATTGATGAGGTCAACCGAACGCTAGCGCGATCGCATGTGTTTGTCAATACGAGTCTCTACGAGGGCTTTCCCAACACGTTCATCCAGGCATGGTTTCGTCACGTGCCGGTGGTCAGTCTGAACGTGGACCCCGACAACGTGTTGAAGGCGAGAGGCCTGGGGTATCACAGCAAGTCCCTCGAAGGTTTGACCAAAGATACGCAGCGGCTGATAGACGACCCAGACCTACGGGAGTCGATGGGGAGAAGGGCGCGTGCGTATGCTCTACAGCACCATTCCATGCTTCCTAATATCGGCAAAATCGTCTCGCTCTTAGCGAATGCTCATTAGGTGGGCATCCTATGCCAACTGAAGGCAGGCACAAGCTGTTGATTCTCAACAGGGTACAGTTTGGGTACCTCCTCGATACATACTATTACTGTAAGTTGGCGGCTGAGCGGCTGCAAATCACACACGTGAGTTTTGATACGGGAATGCCAAGACTTCATCTGGCAGGGGTAGAAGTCAAGTATGTGAAGTACAAAGGACGAAAGTGTGTCCGCTTTTTCAGATTGCTCGCCACCTTTGCTCGAGAGATCCGAAGACACAGGCACGGAGCCATATTCATCAACTATTTCCCGGGATGCAGCCTGTTGACCTGCTTGGGACGGCATCGGCGGATGATCGTGGATATCCGCACGGGATCAGTCAAGCGTAACCGCCTTCTGCGGCATACAGAGGATTGCCTGATGCGATGGGAGTGCCGCCTTTTCCCAAATGTCTCTGTCATATCACGATGTCTGGCTGGTCGTCTGCACCTGCCTCCTGTCAAGACGCATATCCTGCCGTTGGGGGCAGAACGTATCAGAGTGGAGAAGAAGCGGTTTGATCGGCTGGATCTCCTTTACGTAGGGACACTTGATGACAGACACATTGAAGAAACGGTAGTTGGATTTGCCCGTTTCCTGCATGACTATGGCGCCAGAGTTGCGCTCACATATACGATCATCGGCGATAGCCCGAATGGACATCTTACGCAACTGAGGCGGATGGTTCACGCGAGTGGTCTGGATGGCGTCGTACGCTTGCCTGGCTATGTGCATAGGACACAACTTCAGGAGACTTTCAATAGGTGCAACGTGGGAGTCTCGTACGTGCCGATGTGCGATATCTACGACTGTCAGCCGGTTACGAAGACGTTCGAGTACATCTTTGCGGGTATGCCAGTTATCGCCACGGCGACCAAGGAGAATCAGAAGGTCGTCAACAGACTCAATGGCGTGCTGATACAGGACACGCCAGAAAGTTTCTACCAGGGGCTGAAAGAGGTCTACAACCGACGTGATGAGTTTGACTCAGACCGCATTCGACGCTGTTGTCCAGATGCTTCGTGGGATCGCATTGTCGAGCGCGATCTTCTCCCCTACGTTCATGAGGTTTTCGAGTCATAGGTTTTGCCACCAGAGGCCATGACCACACCGGTAATAGCCCGAGCGGACGCGTTGAATGTGCATGTGATGACAGATCGCGCTCTGCCGACCATGCTGACGGTACTCTTATTGTTGGTCTACGCGCAAGGGTACATTGAGCGGATGGGTGTGCCCCCTCACCTTGTGAAGATAGCGCTCGAAATGCCGATATTCCTGATCATTGTGCATTTGACCAACAGAGGTGTCCACCGGTTTCCCCCGGGTTCTGTGCTGGTTGCGTTGTATGTGCTCTGGACCGTTGTCGCCGCGATCTACCATGGGGACGGTATGCTGGCGGCGCTCCTGTACTGTCGCTACGTGATATACGCCTACGTAGTCTTCGCCGCAGTCTGGTCGACGCCGTTAACGGAGACGGCCATTGCGATCCTAAACACGACTGTAACGCTGCTCTTCATGATTCAGATTGTGGCATCGGCTCATGAAGTATTCGTGCGAGGCGAACGTATCGAGGCACATGTAGGTGCCCTTTATGCCAAAGGCGGAGCGCTGGCGACCGAGTTCCCACTGTTGGCCATGGGGCTGACAGTGCCGTTCTATCTCTACTATCGGCGCAATCCATTGTTCCTTGTGTTGTCGTGGGCATTCTCTCTCGTTGGCTATGCCAGTGGCAAGCGGGCCATGTATTTTCTCGGCCCCTTCTTGTATGTCCTCATATTCGGCTGGTACCTCGTCAGAGAGCGTAGTTCTGAGTCCGTCAAGCGGGCTGTGGGAGGGGGCTTGATCTTTGTCTCCTTAATTCCTGTCCTATTGGTGGGGGTATCCAAGAGTCATGGCATATCCGATAGTCGCTCCGAAGGTCTGCTGGATCGGGTAGCATACGCACTCGACGCGGCGCTGGAATACACAACAGCAGAGAAGCAAGCCGGCCGGACCACAGGAAGGACGTCGACAGGCCGACGCGTCCTCTCCTCGATCTGGAATGAGGAGGCGGAGACCATTGTGTTTGGCTGGGGGCCCGCTGCGATGAGGGACGGAGAGGCACAGCGCTATGAAGCGCTGATGATCACGTACGGCATCTGCGGGTGGGCCCGTGACGTGATATGTATCGGATGGCCCGGCATGTTGATTTACTTCCTATTTCACCTGCGTATGTTCATCTACCTCCGGTCGTGCGCCCCTCCAAGACATAGCCCCTATTGGATGGCGGTCCGATTTGGGGCTGAGATTGCATTTCTTGTGATGCTGATGAGCCACATCGCCTACTCATCGTCGGTTGCTACCGGCGGACAGCTCGGCTATGTGTATTTCTATGTGTTGGCGCTATTGACGTCTCCTCAACAGCGGCAGGCTGTGCAGAGCGGATCGCAACCGGATCACAGGAACTATCGAAGTACATTTTAAGGCAGAGGCTGTGGAGTCCAGGAGTTGAACGTGCCTAAAGTCCTCCACATAGGACCAACGTCCAACGGTGGTATAGATTCGGTACTGCGGCGACTGACTGACGACTGCGTGCCTGAGGGCTACTGCTGCCGACGACTTGCCACTAACGGGGATGGCAGCTTGTTCACTAAGCTGCTGACGCTTGCATGGGCTCTGCTGACAGCTCCGGCCGCCCTATTCGATTGTGACATTGTGCATATACACACAGCATCTTACCATAGTTTTCTGCGCAAGAGCGTTTTCGTGCTCCTTGCGAATATGCTCAACAGGCCAATCGTTCTTCAAATTCATGGCGGTGGTTTCGACCGCTTTGTTGAAGGGGCCTCTCCACTATTGACGTGCATGATAGGTCGCGTTTTCCGCTCCGCACAGTGCATTCTCCTACTATCCGAGACGAAAGCGAGAGAGTTGGGGGAGGCATTTCCCAACCTGCACGCGGAAATCGTGCCAAATCCTTGCCCGAAAGTCCACGTGCATCCCCAGGCACGACGTCAGAGCAGACGCATAGTATATGCTGGAAGGATAGACTACGAGAAGGGTGTCTTTGACCTCCTTCAAGCCGCGGCTATTCTGTCGGAGCGGCTGTCAGAGTTTGAGTTGGTCCTGGCGGGTACAGGTCAGACCGACGAGGTTCGGGCAAGAGCGGCGGAGCTTGGCATTGCTGAGAGGGTGAGGCTGACTGGATGGCTGTCAGCATCTGATCTTGCGGATCTCTATGAAAGCGCCAATGTGTTCTGTCTTCCAAGCTACTGCGAGGCCCTGCCAATGGCGCTACTGGAGGCAATGTCATATGGCCTGGCTGTTGTAGCCACTCCGGTGGGAGCGATACCTGAATTGGTAAAGCCGCAGCATACCGGCTTTCTTGTGACACCGGGCCAAGTCCATGAACTGGCCCAGATCTTGGAGAGGCTCATCACAGATTCGGAACTCGCTTCTCGCTTGGGGCAAAACGCCCAGCGCGAAGTGGCGCAGGCCTACAGCCCACAAACGGTTACACGGCGTCTAGCCCAGATCTATGATTCCGTGTTGAAACGCACGTCGCCATCCGGTGCGCCACGAATGGCGTAGACGTCTCGTGTCCAGTAAGATCAGTATCGGCGGTGTCCTCGAGGGTCTGAATTCGGCAAAGATCCTCCGTGACTTCTGACGCGGCCGTATAGTGCCGAGATGATTCCAGCGGATGCGCTGTCTGACG
>Ga0272443_10002708_pt1 | contig 22068 bp, 19 predicted proteins | sample SSMAcet12_FD_193581 | JGI IMG/M metagenome (GOLD analysis project Ga0272443, IMG submission 193581) | Marine sediment archaeal communities from Little Sippewissett salt marsh, Falmouth, MA, United States - SSM-Acet-12 | ecosystem: Environmental > Aquatic > Marine > Wetlands > Sediment ...
TTTTTCAATCAAAACACAAATCATAGAATATATCGAAAATATTTTGATTAATAAAAAATAAAAGTGAAATTCTGTAACACCAAGTGTATTTCATAGGGCAAATTCATAAAACAAAATATTTGAATTTCTATCTTGTGATTTATCAACAACTTGTCCTTCAATATATTGAATGAACCTTGGGAAGTATACCTTAATGGATTTAGTAATTATACTAATATATCATTACAAATAATATTTCTAATGTTTTTTCCTCTATATAATTAGGTTTTTTTGACAAGAAGAAAGTATCTACAATGAATATATATGAAATATTATTAGAAATATTGGAGTTATTCCTTGAAATGTCTCCATACATACTATTCGGCTTGCTCTTTGTTGGCTTGCTCAATCTATATTTTACAAAGGAAATGATAATGCGGCATGTGGGTAAAAATAATTTCATGTCCGTTCTCAAAGCTGCAATTTTCGGAATACCACTGCCATTATGCTCATGTGGAGTAGTGCCTGCATCTGTATTTATGGCTAAGTCAGGTGCATCACGTGGCTCAGTAGTGTCATTTCTAACATCCACACCACAGACTGGAATTGATAGCATTATAGCCACTTATGGAATGATGGGTTGGCTATTCGCTATATATCGCCCCATAGCTGCTCTGATGATGGGAATATTTGGTGGACTTGTAACTAAAATTGCAGAGAAGCCAAAAGATATTGGTAAAGTCCAAAAAAGAATAAATACTGAGCAATACAAAACTATAGATAAAAACATAGGGCTTATGGGTAAAATCAAAAAGATGATTACATACTCATTTTCTGAATTTCTTGATGACATTGCTTTGCAGTTCATAATTGGGATAATCATAGCTGGATTGATAAGCTACTTCATTCCTGATGATTTCTTTGAAGGAAGTATAATTACTGATGGTATTCTCGGTATGCTATTAATGATATTAGTTGGTGTGCCGATGTATATATGTGCCACAGCTTCCATTCCTATAGCTATTACATTAATTCTCAAGGGCTTCTCTCCAGGAGTTGCTTTCGTTTTTCTCGCAGTGGGACCAGCAACAAATGCGGCTACTTTTACTATAATTGCGGATTCAATTGGGAAAAAAGCGGCGGCTATATATGTTGTTTCTATCTCTGTTTCAGCTATAATGTTTGGTTATATACTTGAATGGCTTTTTAGCGTATCTAAGCTTGATCCAATTCAAATGGTATCGTACAAACATGACCACTCTATGTTCATAACCGAAGAAATTCAGTTGGTATTAGGAATAATATTTTTTATTTTACTACTTATGTCTTTGTATAGAAAATATTTTAGAAGTATTTTAAACAAATTCGGATTAAAAATGGACAAGAATAAAGCTAAGAAAATAAATATAGAAGGCATGACTTGCAATCATTGCTCCATGACAGTAGAAAAAGCAATCAAAAAAGTAGATGGTGTTACGGAGATAAATGTTGATCTAAATGACAATGCTGCTTATGTAAATGGGAATTTTGATGAAGCAATAGTTAAGAAAGCTATAGAAGATGCCGGATATAAGGTAATATCTTAATTTAAAAAGAAAAATGATGAAAAAAACTGCTATTTACCCAGGCACTTTCGACCCAATCACAAATGGTCATGTGGACGTTATTGAGAGATCCGCCGCTTTGTTCGACGAAATTATTGTAGTAATAGCAGTTAACTCGAAGAAAGTTACCTTGTTTTCTGAAAATGAACGTGCCGATATGGTAGAAGAATCCCTTAAGCACTTGAAGAATATTAGTGTGGATATTACTTCTGGCTTGGTGAGTGAGTATGCCAAAGAAAAACATGCCGTAGCTATAATCAGAGGCGTCAGAGCACTTACAGATTTTGAATTTGAGTTTCAGATTGCTCTGATGAACAGAAAATTACAACCAAGCATAAACACTATTTTTATGATGCCACATGAAAAATACACATATTTGAATTCAAGCATCATCAGAGAGCTAACACGATTTGGTCAAGACGTTAGCGAATTTGTTCCTGAGAATGTATATGGGAAATTAAAAGGAAAGTATCAGATAAGCAATTAATATATGTCAAAAAATGTTTATATACCTGCAAATGCTTTTCCATTGGAATTGAACGAAAGGGAACAAGCAATTTTGCGATCAATCATACATCTATATTTGATAAATGCCAAACCAGTTGGTTCAAGGTCTTTGTCAAAGTATTTGGAGAGGGAATTAAAGCTGAGTCCAGCTACTATACGAAATGTTATGTCTGACTTGGAAGAGAAAGAGTATATAAAGCACCCACATACATCAGCCGGTAGAATACCAACAGACAAAGGTTATCGGGTATATGTTGACTCTTTAATGACTCCACAAGATTTATCAGAGAAAGATTTAGAAACAGTAAAATGCTCCGTTGAGACTGAAGCATCGGACACTATCCTAAAGGGTGCGACGAAAGTAATTGGCTTGATCTCAAAATATCTGGGGCTTGCCGAAATCCCACATCTTTACAATCTGATAGTCCAGAAAATTGAGCTAATACAATTGTCATCAAACAGACTGCTGGTAGTTATAGCTTTGGAATCAAATATTATTCGGACAGTTACTCTCGAGACAGAATTTGATATGCATAAGGATAATTTAGATGAAATATCAATTTATATCAACGAGAAAATAAGTGCCAAAAAACTTGGTTTTATTAAAGAAAATTTCTCTGAAATGATTAAGGACTTTGGTAGTAGCGATGCACCTTTGGTTCGTCTTTTTATTGATTCTGTGGATAAAATATTCCAATTGTATCAGGAAAAAGACAGGATACATATAGCAGGCACTCAAAACCTTTTATATCTGCCTGAATTCGATGACTTAGAGAGAGTTCGATCCGTAATTGAGTTAGTTGAGAACGAAGATGTTATCATACATATTCTCGATAGTAAAGAAAACCAGGACTCAGATATAAATATCATGATCGGCAAGGAAATGCAAAACGAACTACTCGAAGATTACAGCTTCGTTTCCACAAAATACTTCATCGGATCAGCTATAGGTTCTATTGGATTGATAGGACCAAAACGAATGAATTATGCGAAGGTAATTCCTCTGGTACAGTATGTATCAGAAATGATTACTAAGAAAACTCGCTAAATTGTTCTTTCTGAATTGTATGGCTCAATTTTATTTCATATTTTTGAATTAATAAATGTGCTATAATATTCACATATCGGTAAAGAAATGAAATTATCTGTGATAGCTCCTTGCTATAACGAGGAAGAGAGTTTAGAAAAGTTTTATCAATGGAACAAAGATGTTCTAGATAAACTTGAATATGATTACGAAATAGTACTTGTAAATGACGGCTCTTCGGACAAAACAGGTGATGTTCTCGACGCTCTTGCAGATAAGGATAATCACGTAATAGTTATTCATTTCCGAAGGAATTTTGGGCAAACAGCAGCTATGATGGCAGGTATTGACCATGCAACAGGAGATATTATTATCCCGATGGATAGCGATTTGCAAAACGATCCCAAAGATATTCCCAGATTGTTAGCAAAAATGGAAGAGGGCTATGAAGTAGTATCTGGCTGGAGGAAAGACAGGAAAGATAACGCTATTAAACGCAACCTGCCGAGCAGAATCGCTAACTGGTTAATTTCTAAAATATCAAGAGTTAATCTCCATGATTATGGTTGCTCTCTAAAAGCATATCGAAAAGACGTAATTAAGGATGTTAAGCTTTATGGCGAAATGCACAGATTTATACCAATATATGCCTCATGGTTTGGTGCAAAAGTAACGGAAATACCTGTTACACACCATGCCAGAATGTTCGGAACATCTAAATATGGTATTAATAGAACAATTAAAGTAATTTTAGACCTAATTGTGATTAAATTCCTTGCTGGTTATTCACAAAAGCCAATTTATTTATTTGGTGGATTTGGATTTATATCATTCTTTCTCTCTTTTGCTGCTACGATTTTGATGTTTTATTATAAATTCTTTGGTGATAAGTCATTTATTCAAACTCCTCTGCCTCAAATAGTTATTACCTTTTTGCTAATAGGTTTTTTATCAATACTAATTGGTCTTGTGGCTGAAATGCTAAATAGAACATACCATGAATCGCAGAATAAACCCGTCTATATCGTTAGAAATACTAAGAATTTGGACAAATAGATTATGTGTGGTATTGCTGGTTTTATAGGAAAAGGCGAGATAAGCGATCTGAAAAGAATGACAGATGCAATAGAGTACCGAGGCCCTGACGATCAAGGGCATTGGTCTGACAATGACAAAGGAGTCTTTCTTGGATTTAGACGCCTCGCTATTATTGATATTGATGGAGGCCACCAACCCATGTGGTCAGGTGATGGAAGCATTGGAATTGTATTCAATGGCGAGATATATAATCATGAAACTCTTCGAGTGGAACTTGAGAAAAAAGGTTACGTATTCCAGACACATCATTCTGACACAGAAGTTCTAATAAATGGATATTTGGAATGGGGAGAAAATCTACCGAATAAGCTAAATGGAATGTGGGCTTTCTTCATATACGACAAGAGAAAAAAGATATGCTTTGGCAGCAGAGATAGATTTGGAAAAAAGCCATTCTTTTATACAAAAATGAATGGTAGCTTCGTTTTTTGCTCTGAACTGAGAGCATTAGCACAACATAGCTCTGCCGAGACCAGTGTATCTGAAAGATCTCTGATGAAATATTTTGCTTATGGATATATTCCTGCTCCTAATTCAATTTATCATAATATTTTCAAATTGCCCGGTGGTCATTCGATATTCATTGATATCGAAAGTTTGAATATCAAAATTAGTAAATATTGGGAATTTGTACTTGAGCCAACAGAATCAATCCCAAATAATCCTGAAGAAGAGTGGGGCGAGCAAATAAGGCACTTACTTAGTGAATCTGTAAAAAGGCGGCTAATGTCTGATGTGCCTTTGGGGATATTTCTAAGCGGCGGAATTGATTCCTCTGCTCTTACATATTTCGCTAACCAGGCACTGGGCGAAGAAAAACTAAAGACATTTTCAATCGGATTTAGTGAAGCAAGCTTTGACGAAACAATGTACTCCTCAAAAGTAGCTGAACTTTTCCAAACTGAGCATTACCACGAAACGCTTTCGATAGATAAAGCTTTAGAGCTATTACCAGAGATTACTTCAAAACTCGATGAACCAATGGGGGATAGCTCACTGCTCCCAACATATTTGCTTTCGATGATTACAAGAAAGAATGTAACAGTTTCATTGGGTGGAGATGCTGGAGATGAATTATTCGCAGGTTACGATCCATTTGCTGCTTTAAAGAAAGCAGAGTTATATTCCAAATTAATACCTAAGCCAATTCACGAAGGGATAAGATCACTGGCTGGAATGCTATCCACAAGCCACAGTAATATGAGTTTAGATTTCAAGATAAAAAGGACACTTAGAGGTCTTTCTTACCCAAAAAAATTCTGGAACAATATCTGGCTTGGACCACTTGCCCCAAATGAAATATCAGAACTGTTTTCGAAAAATGTTGAGATGGAAGATCTTTATTCAGAGGTTGTGGACTATTGGGATATGTGCAAACAAACAAGTATTATTGATAAAACATTATTCCTATATACAAAGCTATACCTTCAGGATGACATACTCGTAAAGGTTGATCGAGCAAGTATGATGAATTCACTTGAAGTAAGGGCTCCATTTCTTGATATTGAACTTGTTGACTTAATAAGGACAATCCCTCATCAATATAAATACCGAAATGGGGAAAGGAAATATATCCTAAAGAAAGCTCTGGAGCCAGTGCTTCCTAAGGATATATTATACAGAAAGAAAAAGGGATTTGGAATTCCATTGGGGAAATGGTTCTTTGAAGGTAAATTAAATGTTGACCTAAATTCTGATAGCAATACTTTGAATAATGGTTTTTTAAAGAAGCAATATGGCGATCATAAAGCTGGCAAAGCAGACAACAGAGCTTTCCTTTGGAATTATTGGTTGTTACAAAATATGAATATCTCATAAATATAAAGATATTACTTTTGAATTTATATATCAATTTGATTAAATTTGTAAAATTTTTTTAACATATAATGGAGTAAACCAAAATGAAAAAGTTATTGTTACTTTTTTCTATGTTCTTAATGATTTCACTAATCGCCTGCGATGAAGAAGATGATTTCGAAGATCTGATAGACGAAGAGATATCAGAGCAACCTGCTCAACAACCAGCACAAAGTCCTCAGCAGCAGCAACAGCAAGGTCAAATGCAAATGCCACCACCAGCAGAACAAGGCAAACCAATAACAGTTTTTATACCCGATCCAAATGATAAAAAGGGCAACTGTTATCTGATATACGTACCCCAACATGTTCAAGTTGCTGATGATGACCAAAATCCTAAAAGATCTACTTTGGTATTGCTTGAGGACGGTAAGCCATTTGGCAAACCTCATTCACTGCACAAAGAAATACGAGAAATTGGCAAGGGCAAGTATTCTCACTATCAGTCATGGGTTTTCATGTCCACATCGGATAATTCTGACCCAAGAAGCAATGGAAAGAAATACACTTTCAAGATAAAATGAGAATCCTTATGATTAACTACGAGTACCCCCCGATTGGTGGAGGTGCGGGTAAAGTTAGTAAGATTTTATCTAATGAATTTGTTAAATTAGGACATGATGTCACTGTTTTAACCAGTAACTTTGAAAGTTTAAAAGGGGCAACCATCGAAAATGGCGTAAATGTCATCAGATGCAAAACCCTTAGAAGAAAAATTGATGGTTCGAATATCCTTGAAATGCTCTTGTTTGATTTAGTTGCTACTTTAAATCTAAAGCGAATACTTAAGAAAAGGGAATATGATGTTTCTTTGATTTTCTTTACTTTGCCATGCGGCCCTTTAGGATTATTTTTGAAAAGTCGTTATAATCTTAATTATGCTATTTCGATGCACGGAGTTGATGTTCCTGGTAGCGAAAAAGAATATGATTGGGTTCATAAATTAACTGCTAGTTTAAGACGGAAAATACTCAAAGAGAGTATAGCAAATTTTGCTGTTTCCGAATCTTTAAAAAAGCTATCAGAAGCCAACGACAAAGAAGAAGTAGTTTTTATTCCAAATGGAGTTGATACTTCTTTTTTTCTAAAAGATCCCTCTGAAAGTGCATCTGATATATTTGAAATTCTATTTGTAGGAAGAATACAGAATCAAAAGAATCTCTTCTATTTAATAGATAGATTATCTGAAATATATTCCGATAATAATCATTTTAGATTAACTCTTGTCGGGGATGGACCTCAGAAGAATAAACTAATGAAATACGCAGAGAGTAAAATTGAGAAGGATAATATCAAATGGATTTCATGGGTTGATCAAGAAATTGTGGCTAAGATTTATCAATCAGCTAATTGCTTTGTATTAGTATCTTATAACGAAGGTATGCCGCTTACAGCTTTGGAAGCTATGGCTTCCGGCTTGCCTGTTATAGCAAGCAAAGTAGTTGGAAATGTAGAGGTTGTAAGGCATGGTGAGACTGGCTATCTTTTTGATTTGGATAAGCCAGAGGATTTCAATAAGAATATGATAAAACTTATGAATAATCCTGGTTTATGTAGTGAGTTTGGCAAGAATGCAAGGTCTTGGGTTGAGAAAGACTTCTCTTGGACTAATGTAGCTAGAAAATATATCAATGTATTAAAGAAAGGTTTATAAAAAGTGGATTATTCAAAGCTAATCAATAAACAAGAACATATCATAGTTGTAGGTCTCGGCTACGTAGGCCTCCCACTCGCAGTACTACTAGCTAAGAAGTACAAAGTAGTTGGGTTTGACATTAATGAAAAAAGAGTTAATGAGTTGAATGGTAATTATGATGCTACTAATGAAATAACCGATAAGGAGTTGTTAGGATCAACGCTCGAATTTACCACCGATCCAAAAGTTATTTCTGACTCTAAACTCATTATCGTTACTGTTCCCACACCGGTAGACGATTTTAAAACACCCGACCTTACACCAGTAAGAAAAGCTACAGAAACTGTAGCAAAGCACCTTAGGGCTGGTTCGGTTGTTGTTTACGAATCTACTGTTTATCCAGGTGTAACCGAAGAAATATGTGTCCCAATATTAGAACAACTTAGCGGTTTAGAATGGAAAAAGGATTTTAACATCGGTTATTCACCCGAAAGAGTGAACCCAGGCGATAAAGAGCACACTATTGAAAAAATTAAGAAAGTGGTTTCAGGCGATACCACCGAAATATGCAACGAACTTACTAAAATTTATGGTGAAGTAATTACCGCCGGTATTCACAAAGCATCAACAATCAAAGTTGCAGAATCTGCCAAAGTAATCGAAAATGTACAGCGTGATATTAACATTGCTCTAATTAATGAACTTTCTCTGATTTTTCATAAGCTAGATATAGACACCAAAGAAGTACTCGAAGCTGCTGGTTCTAAATGGAATTTCCTAAGATTTATGCCTGGCTTAGTCGGTGGACACTGTATCGGAGTTGATCCCTACTACTTGACATTCAAAGCAGAAAGCATTGGACATCACCCACAACTGATATTATCTGGAAGAAGAATCAATGACTTTATGGGTAAATTCATAGCTGAAAGCACTGTAAAGAAATTAATTGAAGCGGATGTCCCTGTTAAAGGTAGTAACATCTTAATACTTGGTTTTACATTTAAAGAAAATATCAACGACATTAGAAATACTAGAGTAATTGATATTTACCACGAATTGATTTCCTACAGTATAAGAGTTGATATATACGATCCGCTTATTGATGAAGAAGAAGTAAAGCAAGAATATGGAATTCAAGTAGTTAATAAATTTAATAATAATAAGTATGATGCCATAATTTTTGCTGTTCAACACCAAGAACTAATTGACAATTTTCCTTTAGAAAAGCTAAAGGATATATCAACGGATAGAAAACTCCTACTAATTGATGTAAAAAGTATTTTTGATAAAAACGATATTGATGATGATGTCATCTTCTGGAGATTATAATGAAAAATATATTCTTAACTGGACTCGCTGGTTTTATTGGCTCAAAAACTGCCGCTCAACTTGCTGAAATGGGATTTAATGTTATCGGTATTGATAATTTGAATGATTATTACGATGTTAGAATTAAGCATCACAGATTAGATATATTGAAAAAATACGAGAATATTCACTTCAAGCAAATTGATATAGAGAATTATGATGCGCTTTATAATCATTTAAAGAACAACCAGATAGACGCTATAATCAATTTAGCTGCCAGAGCAGGCGTTCCGTACTCTATGAAGAACCCATTCATATATAATAGCACTAATTCTACAGGTACTCTTAATTTATTGGAATCCGCAAGGCAGCTTGGTATAAAAAAAATTGTTCTTGCCTCTACGTCATCCTTATATGCCGGACAAAAGATGCCTTTCTCGGAAGACCTTCCTGTAAATACACCTATTTCGCCTTATGCCGCATCAAAGAAAGCCGCTGAAGTTATGGCTTATACTTATCATTTTTTATTTGATCTTGATGTAACGGTGCTTCGCTATTTTACTGTTTATGGCACTGTAGGAAGACCAGATATGAGTATATTCCGATTCATAAAATGGATAGACGAAGCCAAACCATTGGTACTCTATGGCAATGGCTCTCAATCTCGCGATTTCACTTACGTGGAAGATATTGCAGCAGGTACTATCAAAGCTCTCAAAGAAGTTGGCTATGAGATTATTAATCTTGGTGGTGGGCAAAACCCAATATCTTTGAATACAATGATAGATACTATCGAGAAGCATCTTGGTAAAAAAGCTAATATTGACTACCAACCCTTCGTAAAAACAGATATGATGGAAACTTGGGCAGATATATCCAAAGCAAAAAGATTGCTCGACTGGCAGCCAACTGTTGGATTTGATGAAGGGATGAAGAATACAATAGAATGGCATATTAAAAACAGAGATTGGATCAAAGATATAATAGTTTAAATACTCATAATTAATCTATTGTCAAGATAAATATTTCGAGTTGTCTCTAATATCCTAATTAATGCCATTGTATTAGCATAAATATATCCTATTGAGATTTAGTTAACAATTAACTTAAGAAGTATGAAATATATATACTTTCAGACAGAATATGCTTATTCTGCACAGGATATCTACTACGCTTAACACAATCTTTTTTTTAACTTGATTATTGTTTATTACCCATGCTAGTAAAATGAGGATAGTGCTTAATTATACTAACAATAATTTCCATCACTTGCTCTGAATATAAAAAATTTCAGGAAATTCAATAATATACCGATTAATATAAAGTCTATTAATATAGATGGTATAATTATTGTTTATTATAAAATTTGATCAGGGCATAAAGGTATATAATGATTGAAATTCCCGGCATACAGCAAGGTGGCATCACAGAAATAAGCCATAACCTACCTCAATCTACGCGCCGGGAAGAGATGTATTTCGAAAAGAAAACAAAACCCACAAAACTAAGACCAGGGGAAATTGTTCAAGGAACAATAATAGAAGTACATTCAAGCAACGAAGCTACTGTCCGGCTTCCTAATGGTACTTTTCGTGCGGTATTGCATGGTGCTTTGAAGCGAGGGGATACACTTTTTTTTAAAGTTGTTGAATCTGCACCTTCTTTAATTCTCAGAATATATGCTGTTTATAGCATCATAAATGGCAAAAAAGTAAGAAATAAGGATATCATACGAATTCTGAATATTCCTGAAAAAGATTATACTATTCGAATTATGAGCTTTTATTCTATTAGAAGGTCCATTATTGTCAGAGATGATATTCTTATTTTCCTAAGATTATTCGAACAATTAGATAAAAAGGAATTTGAGGATACACCGATAAAGGATATCTTTAAAGTATTGTTTTTAATGTATGAGTCGAATCTTCCTTATTCTTATGAATTATATAAGAAGATTAAGCCAATGTTTATTGGTATGAACTATTTACAGGCAGCAATGGAGTTACTTGACCAATATAAATTTTATATGCCTGAGCCAATTCAAACGCATCTTGATCGCCTATTAAGAGGGCTAAAGAATCCTGAAACTGATCTGATGTATTTATTCAGATTTTTCGGCATAAAAGCTGTTGGACCTAAAGAAACATCCTTTTATAATATTTTAAGACAGTTTCTAAACATAGAATACCAACAAAAGAAAAATCCAGAAATGTACAATTTACAAGCAATTGTTAGGAACCTTATTGACGCAATAGAAGCACAATATATAATGAATGTATTTGCCCTAAAGAATAAAACTCCACTATACTTCTTTATTCCTATGTTTATATGGGATAGTTATTACATTGCCCAACTATCATTGATTAAGGAAAGAAGCGATGCTTATAGGTTATCATTGCTAACTTTCAATGATAAACTCGGTGAAGTGCTAACTCAAGCCACTTATTCAAATAAAAAACTTAATGCTTCATTCTTCAATGAATCTCAAGAAGCTTGTACAATATTGAAGAAACACTTGATGGCTCTTAGGCGAGTCCTTTACAGTAAGAACTATGACATAGGTGCCCTGAAAGCAAGCAATATCCCCATTGAAGAAATTGATATGATTCAAGAACGATCCCAACAGCAGCCCAAGACGATATCTGTTGTAATATAATCACAAAAAAGGTGTCCCACCAGAGATGAGAGCACCTTTTATTTCTGCTATTATGGAGCTGCTATTTTTGCTTCTCTTTAGTCTCTGTATTAACTATTTTCTGACTTTCGGGCTTGATTTCTGCGTCATATCCTAAATCTTCAATTACACTAACAAATATTTCTTCTGTTTGTTTGGTGTTATCGTATTCAATCGTTAAAGTTTTTGTTGCGAGGTCTAATTCACAATCCTCTACACCGTCCATTTTGTTGATCTTTGTCTCTATTTTGTTTTTACACATCCATGAATATGCGGAAGTTTTTATTTTTATTTCTTCCTTTTCGTTAGCGTACGAGACGCTTATAACCAATGCAAATAAGAGCATTGATGCCAATAGAGTATTAACGAATATTTTCATATCAAAGCTCCTTTATGTAAATGAAAAAAAATAAGTTATCTATATCATACATATATCTATACGAGGATTAATTATAAAGGTTACATAAAAAAATATATAATTATAATTGATAATTTGATTAACACAATAAATCATTGAAATTTGAATAATATCAAGTATTCTTTATCAATATGAACTTACTGCTTAAGATTATAAAAGCATCACGAAATTGAATCAATTTTCATAAATTATCAAAGAATTTTTCTTTAGGTATTTATCTATGATGATAATTTCATATATTTGAAGTAAATATAAATAGCTCTTTTTGTCATTATCTACATAGGAGACGATATGGATTTTCAAACTATTATCTACGAGAAAAAGGAGAACTACGTACTTATTACTCTGAACCGTCCCGATAAACTCAACGCATTAAACAATCAGATGTTCAGTGATCTTGACCTTGCTTTTAGAACCATTGAAGAAGACCGCGATGTACAAGCTCTTATTCTTACTGGAATTGGTGAGAAAGCTTTTGCTGCAGGAGCAGACATAAAAGAACTTCATGATTGTGATGACCGCTCCGGCAAACTATTTTCTGAATATGGTTCTTATGTTATGAAACGACTTTCCGAATTAAGAATACCAACTATTGCAGCTGTTAATGGATTTGCTCTTGGCGGCGGATGCGAGCTTACTATGGCTTGTCATATAAGATTTGCTTCAGAAAACGCAAAAATGGGTCAACCAGAAGTCAATCTTGGTATAATACCTGGTTATGGCGGTACTCAAAGACTTCCTGCCATTGTAGGAAAAGCCAAAGCTATGGAATTAATACTCACTGGTAATATGGTTGATGCTAAAGAAGCTCTGAGAATTGGGCTTGTAAATGCTGTTTATCAGCAAAGTGATCTACTTCAAAAAACTGAGGATTTTGTTAAGGTCATACTATCAAAAGGTCCTCTTGCTGTTTCAGCAGCTATTGACTGTATAGAAACTTCTGAAAGATTATCGCCTTCTGATGGCTTAGCTTATGAATCCCGAATGTTCGGAAAGACCTGCGGGACAGAAGATTTCAAGGAAGGCACACAAGCTTTCTTAGAAAAAAGAAAAGCTGAGTTCAAAGCCAAATAATATTTGATAATTAATGAATCCTTCCGATTGCTTAATCTCTATTGGAAGGATTATTTATATCAATATCCAAGCTCACTTTATAAAAGCCAGAACTCATGACCCTACAACAAAAATAAGGGATTTACGAGTAGTCTAATATAAACAATAATCTCATTTTTCCAAGGATATATATCAGACAACACCCCGAAGCAAGATTCGGGGTAAAATTCATAAATAAATAGCTGATAATTTAAAGTAATCTACTTAAACGATATTAAAATCTATCAGCCAAAAACTTCTGCAAATTAGATATTTCATCATTGCTCATCAAAGCTACCGATGGTTTGAAACCATTCTGCTGTGTGTTCGATGAAATCAATTTGTAAAATGCGTCTGTATTAGTTTTCCATTCGCTATTCTCTAATAATGTAAGCACAGCTCGCTTCTTGCATTTAACTACATGGTTGAAAGCACAAATTTCGCCTTCCATGCTATCGGATTCAATTTTGTAGAGTATTTTTTCTACTGAAACTGTGTTTTCATCTATTACTTTATTTTCGGCTACTTGTAGTGGTATCTGTGCGCCTGCTTTTGTATCTCTCTGAATATCATACAAAGCATCAATTTGCTCTAACTCAGCAATTGTTATTGGTGGATACTGCTCATCTCCAAATGTTCTTAAGTGATAGATTAGTGCAAATCTATCCTCAACTGGCAGAAACTCATAGGCATTCATACCTCCACCAGGTATTCCCTCTACCAAAGTTTTGAACATACCAGTAAGCTCTCTACCGTTCTTCCAGCCATCTGCTTCGTGGAAATTGCGTGGTTTGGGGTTGAGCATAGCCCCACCAGCTCCATCACCGAGTCCTTCGTCTCCGTGGCATGAAGCACATGTAGATTTATACGATTCAGCACCCAAAGTTAGAAGTTTTTCTGTAGGTTCAGCAACCTCTTCAATTTTAACGCCAGGTACCATTTTTCCTTTGCTATATTCTAGATCTTTTACAGTTGCAGTGTCCTGATTGATCACTCTTCGTATCTCATTTTCAGTGGTTTTGGGAATATCGGAACTGATATAAAATGTTCCTGCAATAACACCAAACCAGATAACACCAGAAATGATGAACAAGACCTGAAGCAAACTCGGTTTTTTTATTTTATTTTCACTCATAATAATATCTCACAATTTGACCAATTTATAAATGGAAATCTATACATCTCTTTAGTTTGGGATCGCCTACTGGAACGAGTTTCCGTTTATTGTAAACAATCTTAAATGTAGTAACAACAACACCAATACCCAGAATAATAAACGCAATTTCTATCCAGCCAAAAAATGCACCATCTTTGTTGTAAGTGGACATTGCCAACCAGTAAAGATCATAGAAATGAGCAAAGATTAGCCAGATAGCCATTATCTTCAAACGTTTATAACTGCTCTTTGATGGTTGCGAAACCAATGCAGCATAAGGAATCAGAAACTGAATGAATATTAAACCAATAGAAACATACATCCAAGATCCTTCAAATTTTAAAAGATACCAAAATGTTTCTTCAGGTATGTTAGCATACCATATTAATAATAATTGACTGAAAGCTATGTAAGCCCAAAAGTTAATGAATGCAAACATAAATGCGCCAAGATTATAGAAATGATCCTTAGTGATAAAATCTGGTAAAATGTTCCAATCCTTCAGCTTCACGGCAAATAATGTGATAATAGCGAAAGTCGTAAGTAAACTTCCAGAGAAATAATAAACGCCAATAATAGTAGAAAACCAATGTGGCTCTAAACTCATTAGCCAATCAACGGCAATCAGAGTTATTGAAATACCAAAGAATGGCATCATCACTGCTGACCATTTTATGTTTCTCCAAGTTATCTTTTGATCGCCAGAAGAATCTTGCTTAGCAGAATTTCTGACAAGGATAAGCAGGAATGCCCCCATAACTAAAATAATTCCTATAAATCGAATAATGAAGAAATTGACATTTAGATATGGCGCTTTTTTTGCAAGTATTGCATCTGCTGCAACGGCTTCCTCATGAGTCCAATGAAATACACCGTGCATATTGAATAGCACAGGTATAGCAAATATTGGAGCTATTAATACGAGTACTGCCAGATACTCTGCAATACGTCTGAAACCAACACTCCATACGGCATCGGCAAGATACTCAAGCCCTATCAAAAAGAGCGAACACATACCAATACCCATTAAGTAGGTAAATGTAAGTAAGCTATTGAAAGTAGCACGCGTAGGATCGAAAACGAATGCTAACACAGTAGCTACTATTCCAACCAATAAAAATGTATAGCCGAATTTACCAAGCACTGATGGCAGGTCTTTCTTTACGTAAGTGTAATTATTTTCCATCTTCGAAATCCTCCTCTCCGGGGTTGAATGCTCTTTGCAGTGTTCTTATGTATTGAATAATAGCCCACCTTTCTGTTTTTGTTACTTGGGAAGCATACTGAGGCATTACACCCTGTCCGAAAGTGATAACGTGATAAATCCTGCCGTCTGTCCATTCTCTTAACTTCTTTGAATGTAAAGTAGGCGGCTTAGGGAATTGATCTCCTAATCGGCTATTCCCTTTAGCAAAATTATCATGGCAGGGACTGCAATATGTTAAGAATTTTGCTTTTCCAAGAGCTATATTCTTTTCGTTATATTCTAATGGATTCTCCAGATAGATACCTGCAGAATCCGGCTCAGTTTTATATTCATCGGGCATATAGCTTTTAAGAACTGTTCCTTCAACTTTGTTCCTCATACCAAAGCCATCTTCAAAAAAAGTAGAAGTAGATTCAACGTCCACTCTTTGTTGATCTTCCATCCAATTGAACGGTGGCATGAACATCAATTTATTGAATACGAAATAGCTTGCTCCTGAAATGATAATAATTGATACGACAAGGAAGCCGATAAATTGCTTAGACATAATCGGAATTTTCTCTTCCTCGTATTGATATATTCTTTCAATATTTTTTGCACCAATAGATAGGAGAAAATCATATACTTCGTCTTCATTGAACAGTTTGTCTTTGGCAATGATATGAATGCCAAATCTGTCAGAAGTACATCTCTGCATATAATTTGTGTCGTGTAATGGGTTTGCATTATCAGGAAACTTGAAGAATACCATTAGTAATGCAAACACAGTTCCAATAGCCGCAAATAATACCGTTAGCTCGAAAGTTACTGGTATAAATGCTGGCAATGCAAAATCAGGTTTCCCACCAATATTTATAGGATAATCATATACCATCATAAAAGTCATCATGGCTAATGCTGTTATAGTTCCTGCAATACCAAAAACAAGAGCGAAGTATCCCATCGGTGATGGTTTTAGCTTCATCTTATGGTCTAATCCATGAACAGGGAAAGGAGTATTGACATCAAATAATTTATAACCCTTATCTGTTACCTTACCTGTGGCTGCCATTAGATCATTAGTGTTATCGAATAATCCACCTATCGCAAATAATTTCTCAGTTCTCATGGCTGCCTCCCCCTTTATGATGATGAGAAGGTTGCGATCCATCTAACACTGCCTTTATTTCTGCCAGTGATATAACGGGCATCGTCTTTGTGAATATCAATAATAATGTAAAGAAAAGCCCGAAACTACCCACAAGTATCCCCCCATCTATTAATGTAGGAGTAAAGTAAGCCCAGCTTGATGGCAAAAAGTCTCTCGATAGTGATGTAACTGTAATCACAAATCTCTCGAACCACATACCCACATTCACCAGTACACCAATTATGAACATTGCAGGAATTGTGCGGCGTATCTTCTTGATCCAGAAAAGCTGTGGGAAGATAACGTTACAAGAAACCATTATCCAGTATGCCCAGGCATAATCTCCGAATGCTCGGTTAATAAATGCAAAAGATTCTGCTTCGTTGCCACTATACCAAGCCATGAAAAACTCCATACCATAAGCGTAGCCAACAAATGATCCAGTCATTATTATTATTTTATTCATTTTTTCGAGGACATCTATTGTTATGATATGCTCGAAATCGAATATCTTTCTAATGAAAATAAGCACATTTTGTACCATTGCGAAGCCGGAGAATACAGCACCAGCTACAAAGTATGGTGGAAATATTGTAGTATGCCAGCCAGGTAACTGAGATACAGCAAAGTCGAAACTAACTATAGTATGCACAGAAAGGACTAATGGAGTAGCAAAACCTGCCAGAATCAAATACACCATTTCGTAGTTCTGCCAATGTCTGTTCGATCCTCGCCAACCAAAGCTGGTAATCGAATAAATGATCTTCTTAATCTTATTTTTTGTCCTATCTCTAAGATTTGCAAAATCAGGAATCAATCCTACATACCAAAATATGAAAGAAACGATCAAGTATGTAGATACAGCAAAGACGTCCCAAAGCAAAGGTGAAGTAAAGTTCACCCACAATGAGTGGTCATTTGGATGTGGCATCAAGTAATGAGCCAACCAAGGGCGACCAGTGTGGAATAAAGGAAAAATACCTGCCGTAATAACAGCAAATATTGTCATACCTTCGGCAAATCTTGCAATTCCATTTCTCCATCTCTGACGGAAAAGAAATAAAATAGCTGAGATTAGTGTGCCAGCGTGTCCGATACCTACCCAAAACACGAAGTTTACAATAGGAAACCCCCAACCCACCGGATTGTTGTTTCCCCATAATCCTGTACCATAGTAAACGGATAAGCCCATAGAAATAACTCCTATCAAAAGCATAGTACCCGTTATGGATATAGCCATGAAGAATTTCTTATCAGGTGCTTTCTCCAGTGGAGCGCCAATAGTTTGGTCAATCTCATGGAATGTTGGCTTTCCTTTTACCACGGAGGGTTCAATTGAATAATCTCTCACTTATACTTCCTCCGAATATATATTTCTTAATTTTGCGATGTAAGTTACGTTAGGTCTGATGTTCAGATCTCTAAGTACAGTATATCCAAGTTCATGCTCAATTGCTTTAGCAATCGCAGATTCAGCATCATTTGAGTTGCCAAAAGTAATTGCTCCAGCTGGGCATGCCTGCTGGCAAGCAGTTTTTACTTCGTCTCCGCCGACTTCTCTGCCTTCTTTGATAGCTTCCTGTCTGGCTTCCATAAGGCGCTGAACGCAGAAAGTACATTTTTCCATTACTCCACGTGAGCGAACAGTAACCTCAGGATTATGCTGCAAAGCTATTGATTCCTGCTCATAATATCCATCAAACATATAAGAGCGGAAATCGAAGAAATTAAAACGTCTGACTTTGTAAGGGCAGTTATTGGCGCAATATCTCGTGCCTACGCATCTGTTATAAACCATTTGGTTTAGTCCATCCTCGCTGTGGTTAGTCGCTACAACAGGACAAACATTCTCGCATGGAGCCAGATCACAGTGTTGGCATAAAATCGGCTGGATGCTGACCTTAGGATCTTCCGGAGTACCGCTATAATAGCGATCTAAGCGTATCCACTGCATTTCTCTACCATTGCCAACTTGTTCCTTGCCAACAACAGGTACGTTATTTTCCACATTGCAAGCTGCTACGCAGTTATTGCATGATATACATTTATTTAAATCAATAGACATTGCCCATTTTCTGCCTTCGTACTTGCGTAGTGGGTTTATTGATTCTATGCTGTGTTCGTGATGTTTCAGGAACTTCTTATCTTTCTTATATTGCTCAATAGTTCCTTCCTGAATAATTTTGCGGGAGTAATGAAAATCCTTCACAAAATCATCATCAACAGCATGATGTTCTTGGGTAGAATATACAGGATAAGTTTTGCCTGTTTTATTAACCTTAGCCCCCGTGTATATCCATTTACTTAATCCGCCATATTGGGAAAATAAACCATTTACGTTTACTCCTGTATCTTTGCCAATATCTCCAATAACAGTTCTGCCATAGCCAACTTCAGTTACTATGACATCTTCTGCCATACCTGGTTGTTCCATAACGGGAAGCTCCACTTTTCTGCCATCAATATCAATTTCGATAACATCATTATTTTCTACTCCGAGTTTTTTAACAGTAGCAGGAGCAATAGCAGCGTAATTATCCCATGCGGCTTTGCTTACTGGGTGAGGTGTTTCCTGAAGCCAGCCATTATTAGCCCATTTGCCATCACCAATGGAATAATTCTTATTTAATATAACTGTAAAATCTGATTTCCCATGAAGTTTAGGATTGAACTGCTCAAACGACCAAGTTGGTTCGATTGCTTCTTGCTTAATAGAAATAACCCCATCGTGAAGGCATGATTGCCAGAATTTAGCAAAGTTAGCCATTGGGTTTATTATAGGATAGATTTCTGCTTCCCATCTATTCATTAAGTATTTTTGATAAATGTCATGCTTATAAAGCTTTGGATCATCTGCCATCCAGTTTAGCAATATTGCCTCTTTTTGTCTGGAATTATAAAGGGGAGCTATCACAGGTTGTTGCAAGCTCAGTATTCCTGCTTTCAACTCAAAATCATTCCAACTTTCTAAATCATGGTTAATTGGCAGAATGAAATCGTTTTCCAAAGAACTTTCATTCTCAGCTTCCAATAGTGAAATTTTTGTTCCCACTTTGGTCAATGCTTCGCTATATTTCCAATTTGACAGGAAATGATATGCTGGATTAGAGTCAAAATGAACAACTACAGCGACTTTGCCTGAATTCATTTTGCCAGTAAGCTCTTCCAGCTCTTTATTAGTTGAATGAGGAGCATGGAGTTTATTGATTTTCGAATAATCGTATAATAAATCATTTGATAGAACTGCATTCAGCATATTGACTGCTATATGAACATAAACGGGAAGTTTATCGCCTGCATATATTATAGCATTACCTTGATTATTGATTAAATCCTGAGTTAGATACTTGAGCTTCTTCTCATCAATGCTATATTTTTCTGCAAATTGCTTCAAATTGCTGATATTGCTTAGATTGGGTAGTCCAATAAGCACTGAAATACCAGAATCTAATACTTCTTTCATCAGCATCAGAACAAATTCAAGCTGATACTCAGGTGATAATCTCAATCTATAATCGGAGTTCATACCAGTCAAACTCATACCTGCTTCAACGGTATATAGACGGCTAAATTCATCAATCTTATTTACATCTCGTCTTTCCGAAAAACCTCTTATCTGCTCTGCTGTTATTCCTTCGCTTCCGAGGAAATCAGATTCTAAAGCAACAATTATATTCGCTTTGTTCCACTTAATTGTAGGATAATCAGAAGTGCCATAACTCTTTGCCCAAGCTGATCTCCTGTATGAATCACTATGTAATTCATATTTATAAACTTTTGTAGTGGGGTATTTTGCAATGAAATCATCAAATAGTTTTTTCTGAGTTGGAGAGAGAACCGAATGTGAAATTATCGAAATTTCCTTTCCTGATTCAACAGCTTTTTGGAGTTTATTAATAATAGATGTATCAACTGTTTCCCAGTCGGTCTTCTCCATCTTGCCCTTATTGAGAATTAATGGGCTTTCAGATTTTTTCATAGGATTTCTAAGCCGAGAAGGATCATAAAGATTCATTACTGATGACTGCCCTTGTATAGAAATCTTCCCCTGAAATACTGGATGATCCGGATTGCCGTCCACTTTCAAAGGCCTGCCTTCGCGGGTTTTGATAAGTATTCCTGAGCCATCATTCAGAGAAGATGAATAATAAATTGCATCTCCGTAATTAGCATATTCGGGTTTCTTGTTGTAAGAAATTATCTCGCCCTTGTCCCTATAATCTGTGCAGGCAGCCATAGCAAAAGCAGACGAAGCCCCAAGCAAAGCCATGAATTTCCGTCTGGAAACCGGACTTAGCTTCTCGATTTCAAACTCTTCCTTAACAGAATCTGGAAACTCTGGTGATTTTTCAGGACTATCCGAGCGTTCCTTGTAATACTGGCTTACGCTTCTCCAAAACTCTGCGTTAGGTTGTGTGTTGTTTTTATTATCCATTTGCTTTACCCTTTCTGTTTCTTTGTACAGCATCGGGATGAACAATTACTTTGATTTTTTCATCTTTTTTTATTTGTGCATTTGAAGCAAAAATCTTTACAGGATTAAAAGATAGAATACTTCCGAGAACACCAGCAAATACGCCGGCTTTCAAAATATTTCTCCTGTTATTTTCTCTTGTTTTTTCCATTATTTTTCCTATCTATGACAAGTAGAACAAGTTTCAGGACCAATATTAGTCTTTCCTGCCATTTCTGGCATTCTATCCATAGGGTGTCTGTGGCAACTTAGGCAAGCACCCATTTTGAATGATTCTTTTTGTGCGACTTTTGTCATGCTTGCTATATCACCATGGCAATGCACACAGTTTATATCTCTGTTTACGTGCACACTATGATTAAAGAACGCATAGTCAGGAACTTTGTGGATGCGCTTCCAGGGAATTGGTTTGCCTTCGGTGTGATACTCCACAAGTTTCATTATCTCAGGGCTTTCGCGCCTTGCTACCTGATGGCAATTCATACAAATTGACGCAGAAGGTATGCTTGCATGTCTTGTTTTCTCTACGCCTGTGTGGCAATACTGACAATCAATTTCCATCTGCCCTGCATGTAGTGCATGAGAGTAATTGATTGGCTGTTCCGGTTGATAGCCGATACCGTCTCGCTCTGCTTTTGTAGCAAAGAAAGTAGCAGTGATCGTAAATAAAACTATTGCAACCGTTATCGGTAATCTAACCTTGATAACTCTATCAATATGTAGCTTTTTCACAATAAACTCACCAATGATTTATTAATAATATATTTTACATTTTTAATGACAACACTCCGTTTTCTGTTCCACTTGATCGGGTAACACAGGGCTAATATAAGGAATACCCAATGACATTCCCCGTAATATTAAAATAATTGCAACAACTGCTATACCAACAGGTATCAACT
>Ga0272443_10002709_pt1 | contig 22066 bp, 21 predicted proteins | sample SSMAcet12_FD_193581 | JGI IMG/M metagenome (GOLD analysis project Ga0272443, IMG submission 193581) | Marine sediment archaeal communities from Little Sippewissett salt marsh, Falmouth, MA, United States - SSM-Acet-12 | ecosystem: Environmental > Aquatic > Marine > Wetlands > Sediment ...
GGGAGATTTTCATGATAATTATATATCAATGGCTTACTCCCTCCCGTACTTGTAAGGGAGGGTCGGGGAGGGATCAATTCTGGGGTTTTGCAATGGTCTTGAAATGCTTCATCATCCTGTCTTGGACTATGAAAATGAAGTTTCTTACAAAAAGAAGTCTCATGTTATCCGGATGGATTTTGTTGGCTGTAATGAGAATTTGCAGTCAAGCGGATTGAAGAAAATGGAGACATATTATAACTACTTCATTGGTAATGATACTAACAAGTGGGCAAGCCATGTTCCGCTGTTTGAGGAAGTTGTGATAGAAAATCTTTATGATGGGATTAAAAGTAATCAGATAAATTAGGCAGTGGTATGTGGTAGGTTAGGTCTGAATTGAGAGAAATATTTGTAAGCATTTTGTTGTTTCATTGCATATTTCTAAGTTTTTTCTAAATTGCATAAAATATTCTTAGCTCGTATTCGTAAAAACTGAAAAAGTTTTTTGAGTACCGAACTTAATGATGAGAATTTAGAAATAATGAAGCAAAGAATAATAGACAAAGCAACGGAACTATTTGGCAGATATGGATATTCTGCAATTAAAACAGATCAGCTTGCCTCTGAGCTTGGCATGAGCAAACGTACTTTGTATCAGCACTTCCATTCTAAGAAAGCTATTCTGGAAGAAGTAATGAAATCAATTTCTGAAAAAACTGAGCAGAATATGATCAGTTCTTTCAATAAGATAAAAAAAGATAAAGAAAATATTATTGAGTATCTCATAGATGCTTTCGAGAATAATATTAAGATTTCTTCTATCCTTTCAGAGCATTTTTTCATTGATATTAGAAAAAATATGCCACAAATCTTAGAATCTTTCGTACATACCAGAGAAGAAAATCTAAGGAGAAATTTTGATAAAATATTTGAAATAGGTTTGGAATTGGGCTTTTTCAAAGAGAATATCAATAAAGATATTCTTTATCTAATCCACTTCTATGCTATGAAATATATTTTAAATCCTAAAGTACTTTCTCATTTATCATTATCTATAAGTGAAGCTCTAAGGCAGATACATATTATAACGATGTCTGGAGCATTGACTCAAAAAGGTATTGAAAGATTTGGTATGATTGATGAAAAATTGAATCAAATCGGGCCTTGTTATATTGACAATAATTATGTTACATAATAAATATTTGGTGAGTAAATATGATTTTCAAAGAATCAATGTCAAAATTGCTGATGAGTATTGTTCTGATATTTTCAATATCAGTTACAAGCTCCTTAGCACAGACCAGATTAACACTCGACAAAGCAATAAGCATTGCTTTACAGAATAATGCACAGACAGCTGTATCAAAACTTGAAGTGCAAAAAGCAACAGCAGCCGTTAAGGAAGCTTATGGCTACGCTATGCCTACTGTTGGATTGAACGCACAATACTATTATTATCTTGAAAAGATGAAGATGCCTTTCCCTGACTTCAATGCCATGCTCAACAACTCTGTGTATGGTGTGCTATTCAAAGAAGGAGTCCTACCAGAAGACCCCGAAAAATATTTGCCAATGGCAAGTTCATTGCAATCTTTTTCATTATCAAATAACTATTCTGCTTCGATTGAAGTAAGCCAGGTGCTTTTCAACTCAGCGGTTTTTCGTGGAATAGGTGCTTCGCAGATATATCTGGATGCATCTAAAGTCCAGCTTCGTTCTAATGTTGCAACAACGGTGTTGGACGTAAAAAAAGCATTCTTTGGTGTGCTTTTAGTTCAAAATTTATTAGAGATCATGGAAGCAAGTTTAGAAAATGCTCAGACTAACTACCAAAACGTGGAAGCACTTCTAAAGCAAGGGCTCGTTTCAGAATTTGATGCTATGCAGGTAGAAGTTCAGGTGGAGAATTTGAAACCACAAGTAGAGAGCATTAAAAACCAATTAGAGAATGCTAAAAATGGCTTAAAAGTTATTTTAAACATTGACCAGAACGAAGAAGTCGAGATAGATGGCTCATTAGTCTATGATAAAATGGAAGGTGTAAGCCAGCAAGAATTCATTGGTAAAGCTATGAAACAAAACTTAGACATATTGTCTATGGAATACAAAGTTATGGTAGATGAAGCATTTATTGATCTCGACCGCTCAGAATTTTGGCCTTCTGTTGCAGCTTTCGGCAATTACCAATTTAATGGCGCCGCTGATGATCTCAATTTCCAGAATTACCAGCAGTCTATGGTTGGTATCAGCTTGCAAATGAATTTGTTTAATGGTTTCCAGACAACAAACCGCAAGCAACAAGCAGAAATAGTAATGTATCAATCACAAGAACAATTAGATCAGATTAAAGATTTCACTGCATCGCAGGTAAAGGCAAAAATACTCGACCTTCAGCGAGTTGAAAAGATGCTTGATGCACAGGAAAAAAATGTTGGTTTGGCTCAGAAAGCTTACGATATATCATTGCGACGCTATCAAGAAGGCGAAGGAACACAACTTGAGATTAAGAACTCTGACATAGAACTTCGTACTGCCAAAACAAACCGCTTGCAATCTGTATATGATTATATAGTTGCAAAAAGCGAACTCGAAAAGCTACTCGGCGAGGTGAACGAAAAATATTATGAAGAGATTGAACTATTGAATGATAATAATTAAATAATAAATTAACAGGAACAAGTATAATGAATTACAACAGAATAAAATTAGTATTCTTGACTTTTTTTGCAGTTACTTTGCTAATTGCGTCTTTCTCTACTGGATGTACCAGAGAAGAGACAATACCCGAAAAGGGCATGGAGGAAATACAGGCAGATGAGGGGTTGCCCGTAACCGTTGAAATGATTAAACCACAGGTTTTTAAAAAGTACTTAAATTTCTATGCTTCATTAAGTGGTATCAAGGAAACCACAGAGTATTCCAAAATGGCTGACAGAGTTGTTAAACTTAATGGTTCGGTAGGTTCCTTTGTTAAAGAAGGCGACGTAATAATCGAATTCCCACTGGACAACCCACAAGTGAGTTTCGAGCAGGCAAAAGCAGCTCTTGATCTATCAAAGATGAATTATGAGAGAATGAAAGCTCTATATGAGACAGGAGATATTGCCAAAGCAAAATTAGATGGCGCAGAAACTCAATACACAGTGGATAAACGAAACTACCAGGCAATGAACCAGATAGTAAAAGTACAAGCACCGATTAGCGGGCAAATCGTGGAGCTATACGTAAAAGTAGGCGATGATATTGGCATGAATAAACCACTATTTACAATTGCGCAGCTTGGCACAATGAAAGCAAAATTCTGGGCTTCCGAAGAAGAAGTATCAAAATTGAAAACGGGTATGCAAGCAGTAATCAAAAACGGTGGAGAAGATCATACTGGCACTATTAAGGAAATTTCTATGGCAATGGATAACATGAGAAGAGCATTTGCCGTAGAAGCACAATTCAATAATTCTAAGAAGCTATTAAGGAGTGGAGTAACAACAGAAGTATTGATTAAAACTTATGAAAATCCTCAAGCTATTGTAATCCAGAAAAACCTACTGGGCAAAGAAGGCGAAAAGGATTTTGTTTATCTCGTAAAAGATGGCAAAGCAGTGAAGCAGTATGTGAAAATTGGAATGATCGAAGATATTAATGCAGAAATCCTCGAAGGGCTAAATCACGGCGATACAATAATTAATTGCTGCAAGAACTTGCTCGAAGATGGAAAAAAAGTAAAAGTAAGGAATGAAGGGGTAAAATAAATGTTTTTAGCAAAACTATCTATTGATAGACCGGTTATGACAACCATGGGAATATTAATATTCTTGATTTTTGGTGCACTGTCATATATTAACCTGAATCTAAACCAAATGCCTGACGTAGAGATACCTTACGTTACTATACAGACGGTTTATCCAGGTGCCGGTCCTAAAGAAATCGAAACATTGATAAGCAAACGTATTGAAGAATCTGTCTCTACTATTAGCGAGATAAAAAGAGTAGAGTCTTACTCTTTAGATGGCGTGTCTATTGTAATGATTGAGTTCGAACTTGGTAAGGATATTGATGTTGCTAACCAGGAAACCAAGGATAAGGTGGACTTAATAGTAAATGAGCTTCCAGATGATGCGGAGCTACCAATTGTCCAGAAAGTTGACTTCACAGCATTTCCAATAGTTGATGTGATTCTGTCTGGCGACCTTGACCCAAGAACTCTGTATGAGTTCGCCGATAAGACTTTGAAAGATAGGTTTTCCCAGATCAATGGTGTAGCTCGTGTAGACGTAGTTGGTGGCCAGGAAAGAGAAATACGAGTGATGATGGATAATCGAATGGTTTTTGAAAATTCCATCTCATTCCCACAAATGATACAGATACTTGGCGCCCAGAATATGAATCTTCCTGGTGGTTATTTCCAGATAAATAATCAGGAATACACTGTTCGTTTCAACGGAGAATTCCAAGACCTTCAGGAAATGAGGGATATGGAAATTCCTACGATGTATGGACCAAAGAAGTTAGGTCAGTTTGCTTCGGTAGTGGACAGCGGTAAAGATGTAAGGCAAAGATCAGTTTACTATAATGTACCAACTAATTCCAGAGATGGCAACGCAATTAAACTTGGTATAGTTAAAGCGCCCGACGGAAACGTAGTGAAGGTAGCAGATGCTATAAAAGCTGCGATACCAGATATTAAAACAATTTTGCCTAAGGGAGCTAAGATGGAAATTATCAAGGATAACTCCACATTTGTTCGAGCAAGTGTTGATGACACTATGAGCAATATTATTCTTGGTGTATTATTTACTTCTATTGTACTTTTGTTATTCTTGTCTGATATTCGATCAACGATTATCGTGGCTCTATCTATGCCTACATCCATTATATCAACATTTTTACTTCTATCAATGTTCGATCTTACTTTGAATATGATGACTTTGATGGGATTATCTGTATCGGTTGGTGTATTGGTGGCAAACTCAGTGGTTGTGCTGGAGAATATCTTTCGCCATAAAAACATGGGTAAGGATAATAAATTGGCAGCATATAAAGGGACAACTGAGGTAACAACAGCAGTATTTGCTGCTACTCTAACCAATCTCGTTGTGTTCTTGCCAATAGCAAATATGTCCTCAATGGTGGGGCAGTTCCTTAGGGAGCTTGCCTTAGCTGCATCATTTGCAACTATATTTTCTCTGATTTTTTCTTTTACACTTACTCCGATGTTGGCTTCACTTTTATTACCGAAGAAGACCGTTAGCGGTAGAATTAAAACTGCAATGGATAGATTCTATGCCAGTTGGGATAATTTTTATAGGAAATTACTTACTTATTCTCTACGGAACAAATGGATTAGCTTGGCTATCATTTTAATTACATTTGCTCTCACAATTGTTTCAGTTGGATTTTATGGTCCTAAACTCGGCTTCGAGTTCATGCCAAACTTTGATGATGGTGAGATTCGTATATCAGTTGAACTACCAGAAGGATACAATTTAGAATCTACGGCTTCGGTATTAAAAGAAATCGAAGATATCGTGAAGCAGGAGCCAGCTATTGAGCACTTAGTTACTACTCTTGGTAAGAAAAGCGACCTCGAGATAGGTACTAATATGGCAAGTATGGATGTCCTTATGGTGGAAGATCAATATAGAGAGATTACAACAAGCGAAATGATACAACGCTTTGTTAAGAAGCTCGCATACGTACCAAATGCTAAAATCGTTGTCAATTATGCAAATACAACGGGTGCTGGCGGAGACCCAATTGAGTTTTATTTATTGGGACAAGACGTTGATAAGTTAGAAATTTACAAAGAGCAAATAATTGAGCAGATTCAAGATATACCCGGTTTGATAAATTTCCAAAACAGTTCGAGGGTAGGAAAGCCAGAAATATCTGTTATTCCAAATAGAGAAAGAATGTCAGAAGCTGGTATAACTGTCCAGGAAATGGCAATAACAGTTCGTGCTGCTGTCGAAGGTATTGAGTCAACAAAATATCGCGAAGAGGGTGAAGAATACGATCTAATTGTTACACTTGAAGATGCTTCAGTAAGTTCACCCGAGCAGATTGGTAATATCACTTTAATATCTTCAGCCACAGGAATGACATACAGATTGAAAGAGCTTGCTGATATTGAATTTACTACCGGGTTTACAAGGATTTTACACAGAGATAAATATACTTCTATTAAATTCTCTGGTGCAAATGCAGAAGGAGTACCAGTAGGTAATGTAACAAATGAAATTGATGCCCGACTCGAAAAAATGGACTTGCCCCCTGGATACTATACAAGATGGGGTGGCAATACAGAGATGATGAATGAAATGCTTGCCGATATGGCTTTTGCATTTTTATTAGCTATTTTATTAACATACATGTTACTTGCAGCTATTCTCGAAAGCTTCTTGCAACCATTCTATATTTTGATAACTCTACCATTAGCTTTGATCGGTGTTGTAATATCTTTATATTATACAAATATAGCACTTGGTATAACTTCACTGATGGCTATAATTATGTTGATAGGTATAGTGGTTAATAATGCTATCCTTATGCTTGATTATACCAACCAGTTGATCAGAGAGGAGGGATTAACAGCTAAACAAGCACTGATTCAGGCATGCCCGGTTAAGCTAAAGCCAATTCTGATGTCTACTTTGGCTATTATTCTGGGTATGTTACCACTTGCCCTGGGAATAGGTGATGCTGGAGCAGAGATGCGACAACCCCTTGGTGTAGTCAGTATTGGTGGTATGATAGTATCTATGGCATTGACTTTATTTGTAATACCTGCGTTTTATTATTTGCTTTCAAGAAGCAAAAAACGTAAATTAAGCGATTTGCCAGTACATTAAAAATCACGGAAGTATTAAAATATTTCGGAGTAATAAGATGAATAATTATACATTTGAATTCGAAAGAGATGATATTAAATTTTATGTTTATAAGAATGCAGCAGTTCTTAAATTTAAAAAGAATATGTTTAATATGCTGGCAGATCCTAAAAGAAGCGCCGAGGTATTATCTTTATTGGATTGGGTGGAACAAGATGAGGCAGTCCATGCCTTGCTGGTTATGAACGAACCAGGAGTTTATGGCAAAGAAGCTTATAAAAAATACATAGATTCTTTGCTTTCCAAAACAGAAAAAGGCACTATGGAGATTACTGATCCTATAAAGAAATTGACTCGAGCACGTCAGATGAATATGTTCCGCAATTTTATATTGAAAGTAGTAAAGTATAACAAACTATTCATAATGGCATTGCAAGGGGACGTGGTTACGCCTTTCTTTGGCATCACACTTGCAGCAGAATTTCGATTTGCTCATCCAGATATGAAATTCGTTTTGGCACATTCAGAGTTTGGAATGCACCCCAGTGGTGCATTGCCATTTTTCCTACAACGCTACGTTGGACAAAGCAGAGCCAGCGAAATTCTTTACTGTGGCTGCGAAATAGAAGCTATCAAGGCAAAGGATATGGGAATAATAAATGATGTTTTCAATTCTAACTTTGAAGAAACAGCTTTGGAAAAGACACTCGAACTTGGAGAAATGGATCCAAAAGTTCTTCGACTAACCAAGATACTAAACAATACTTATTTGGACAATCTTGAGAAGTATTTCGACGAAGAAGCTAAGTTAATTGGGTTTTAGGGGATAAGAGATACAAGAGCCCCACAAATTATTGTTCAACGATTCATCCGATGTCTAAGAACTCATAGGATGAATAGAATAAAGATTTGAAAAGAGTGTTTAGTAATAACCACATAAATTAGATCAACGATTCATCCGATGTCTAAGAACTCATAGGATGAATAGAATAAAGACTTGAAAAGAGTATCTGTTGTTTATAAAAATATTGGAATTATATGAAAAAGTATTTTATCACAGGTATAAATGGATTTATCGGTAGCAATATAGCAAGGAAGCTATTAGAGCAAGGCCACGAAGTACGTGGTATAATCCGCAAAACTTCAGACCAAAAATTCCTGAAAGGATTTGACGTAAAACTCAGCTTTGGCGATATTACTGATAAGGATTCCATGATCGAACCGATGAAAGACGTAGATGTTGTTATCCATGTAGCAGCCCTTGCTTCGGATTGGGGACCTTATGATTTGTTTTACAAAGTCAATGTTGTAGGTACTCAAAATGTTGCAGAAGTTGCCGAGATGCAAGCTGTGAAGCGTTTTGTGTTGATAAGCTCGACCGTGCTTCACGGATTCACTAATAAAAGATTCATCAAGGAAAATGACCCACTTCCCAAAACTATATTCCCATATTGCGAAACAAAGAAGCTCGCCGAACAATGGCTTTTTGATTATGCAAAAAATTCAAAAATGGAAATTACGGCTGTTAGAGCAGGGAATGTATTCGGAGTTAATGACCACACTTTCGCAGAAAAATATTTAGAAGCTCTGGAACAAGGCAAGGGAGGTTATATTGATGGTGGCAAGCATTGGACATGCCCTGTTTTCTCAGAGAATCTTATTGACGCTATATTACTTGCTGCGGAAAAGCCAGAAGCCGTCGGAGAAGCAATAATCATAACTGACGGTTATGAAATTGATTGGAAGACTTTTACTGATAAAATGGCTGATGCTCTCGGAGTAAAGCGTCCAAAGCTTTCAACACCATACTGGTTGGGCTATGGAATAGCTGCATTGATGGAAGGTGTTTATAAGCTGATTGGAAGCAAAACACCGCCAATCCTTACACGATATAGGATATCTAATGGTGGCACAGATTATCATTTTTCAATAGATAAAGCCAGACATTTACTTGGACATGAGCCAAAAGTTGGTTTAGACGAAGCCATTAAAAGAACAGTAGAATGGTATAGAAATAGCAGATAGTTTTTTATAATAGATTATAGGGTTTGATATGGTCTTAGCAGAATTTGCGATGTTCCCCACCGATAAAGGCGAAAGCGTTAGCAAATATGTATCGCAAATAATCGGGGAGATAGATAAAAGTGGTATTACTTACCAGCTAACCCCAATGGGTACTGTCCTCGAAGGCAGTTGGGACGAGGTGTTTGGGCTTATTACTCGCTGCTTCAAAATACTCGAGCCGCAATCAAATAGGATTAATACTGGTATAAAAGTAGATTACCGAAAAGGCGATGAGTCGAGAATGAAGTCCAAGATTAATAAAGTTCAGACGATATTGAATAAGGAAGTTTCGACATCCCTTGATTAGATTTATTTAGGTTAATCCACGTGGCTATTGAAGAATACTTTTCTTTAATAGCCATTACTTTTAAGTAGTGGTTATATCATTCCCCAATCCAAATGGCCTTAGCTACATCATATTTTTTTGCATTTTCAAATAATTTTGTATATTATATTCTTTAAATAAAATAATTCAGGTGATAAAACTTTATATCTGATTATAAGTTAAGATAATAAATATGCTTTTCAATTAATAAATAGAGGAGATAGGATAAATGATTAACAAAATCACAGAATTAATTGGTAAAAATGCTGACTATTTGCTTGGTTTCAATTCACCGAAAGTATCAAAAGATCAGCTAATGCTACCTTCGCCTGACTTTGTGGACAAAAATTATAGCTTATCGAACAGAAATAATCGAGTACTCGGTAATTTGCAATGGATGTTCAATCATGGAAGACTTGCCGGAACGGGCTACGTCTCTATACTACCCGTTGATCAGGGTATCGAACATTCCGGTGGGGCAAGTTTTGCTCCTAACCCCATTTACTTTGATCCAGAAAAGATCATAGAACTCGCTATCGAGGGTGGTTGCAATGCAGTTGCCTCTACTTTTGGAGTGCTTGGTATGATGTCAAGGAAATATGCACACAAAATCCCATTCCTCGTAAAGCTGAACCACAACGAAATTATGACTTATCCGAACACTTACAATCAGGTAATGTTTGGTAGCGTTGAGCAGGCATTTGATATGGGAGCAGCTGCCGTTGGTGCTACAATCTATTATGGGTCAGAAGAAAGCCGCCGCCAGATAATTGAAGTATCCGATGCTTTTGCGTTAGCTCATGAATTAGGTATGGCTACTGTGCTGTGGTGCTATCTTAGAAATCCTGGTTTCAAACTGGATAAAGATTATCATACATCAGCTGACCTCACTGGCCAGGCAAACCATCTCGGGGTTACTATTCAAGCCGATATCATAAAACAAAAATTACCGACTAATAATGGTGGATTCCCTGCAATTAACAAAAAAGAGAGCTATGGCAAGTATAACGATAAAATGTATTCAGAGCTATGCTCCAATCACCCTATAGACCTTTGTAGATACCAAGTGGTCAACTCTTATATGGGCAGAGCCGGATTAATCAACAGCGGTGGATCATCAGGTGATAATGATTTCGGTCAGGCAACAGAAACCGCAGTAATCAACAAGCGTGCCGGTGGCATGGGGTTAATCTCAGGCAGAAAGGCATTCCAACGTCCAATGGATGAAGGAGTAAAGCTACTAAACACGATTCAGGATGTTTATCTCTGTGATGATATTACGATAGCTTAGATTTAGGATAGATATTATGGAAACACCCCCAACCCTTCTTACAAAGAGTGGGTTTGGGGGTATTTTCTGATTAATCACTTAATCCCTCGCGCCAATGAATTTCTGATAAGCCAGCAATCCAAGGATACAAATCACTCCGATAGAACTAAAGATCAGCCACAGCTCTGTTGTACTTGCATAAGTCGAAACTTCAGCTCGTGATAATCCAATGGATTCAGCTATCTTGAGTGCTTCATTGATTTGAATATCAGATGGTATAACGGTAGATGGTGAAAGCTCTGCCGCTTTGACTCTAATGAATGATATCATCGGGTTATCAATATACAATACATAGAGAAAAGCACCGAGTATACCTCCTATCAATGAGCCAAAGAAGCCATAGAGGAAGCCAAACCCCATATAAGTAGCTTTCTTATCCTGCGGAGCAATGCGTCCAAGATAAGAGATAAATTTTGGATGTGCTGTCATCTCGCCAATAGAAAACACTATAATACCAACCATGAAAACCCAGATATTATTATTGATAGCGAGAATAGCCATACCTATCGTACCTAAACTAATACCAACTATCATAGTCGGCAATGCTTTGGTATTTTTCACTATGTTTGATATAAACAATTGCAAAATTATTATAGTCATTGCATTGATAACGGTTACGTGCTCAACGTCAAACGACCACAAACCTCCAAAAACACTTTCAGTCCAATTTGTTCCGAATAAATTGTTTACAAAACTATTGAGATCACTCGGATCAACAAATGCCTGAACGTACCAAAGCACACTATCGAACATCTGGAAGTAAAGTATCCAGAACCAGCTATAAATAATAATAAAGAGAATAAACCGCCAGTCGAGAATAACCATCCAAACTTTATCAAGAATACCGACCAAGGTTTTCCCAAGTGGTTCTTTGGCATGCTCCTCTCTTTCTGGTTCTTTAAACAGGAAGATCGTAGGTATAAGCATAGCACCTGTACATATAGCTGATGCTAAAATCGCATAAGTAGGATCAATGTTCTTCAGTATGGGGACTAATATCAATGGAAATAGGAAAGCACCAAGATTTATTGTCCAGTAGAATATTCCGAAGCCCAAAGTGCTTGTTCTTTCATCGGTTACTTTGGCTATTGTACCAGATATGACGGGTTTAAAGGCGCCAGCACCGAATCCCATAATTATCAATGATAAAAACACCCCAAGGAATTCCGTGGTCTGGCTCGTCAGGAAATACCCTATGCCCAATAGTGAAAAAGCTACCATGAGCGTTTTCCTATAACCCATTCTATCTGCAATAGCTCCTGATAGTATTGGTAGAAAATATAGTAGGGGCTGGATAGTACTTTTAATCAAACCGACGCTTTCTTTGCTGAAGTCAAGGTCAGAGACGAGATAGACCGAAAGGAAGCTCATCATTCCATAATATGATCCCCTTTCGAAGAATTCAAACATAATAACAACCCAGTAGTTTCTTGGGAAGTCCTTAAGTGTTACTTTGTCTTTAGTGTTTTTTGCCATAAGCCCTTCAATGTTAATATTTAAAATCTTGTATATCGTGGTTTACAAAGCACATAATATAATGAAAACTTGGAAATTGGCATAATGGTAATAATAAATCTCTAAAAAAATCTTTTCAAAGTTCCGTTTTTATCAGTATATTTCAATTAAAATCATTGATCACAGAAAGGAAATAATGGCAGAAATACCTAAAAGTAGCAGAAGATTAAAGCATTACTTAGAGACAGCATTCAAAGAAGAAAACTGGCGGGAATATTTCAATAATGTTCTAAAGCAAGTAGATCGTGGAATTATCCCTGCGATGTTCCATTTATTATATAACAAGGATGAATTAGTAAAATGGAGAGCTGTAACGGCTTTTGGGATATACACTCGATTCATTGGAGAAAGCGATTCAGTAAAACTGAATAATGTAATCCGCAGATGTGTCTGGATGCTAACAGAGGAATCTGGTGGTATAGCTTGGGGAGTGCCTGAGGCAATGGGCGAGATGCTCGCTAATAGCGAAGAATTAACACAATCACATGCAAGTATTCTAATGTCACATATATTCGATAATCCTGATGGATCGGATAACTATCTGGAGCATGAGCCACTTCGCTTCGGAGTAATTTGGGCTGTAAGCCGCCTTGCCGAAGTATATCCTGAATATATTAGAAATGACAAGCATATCATCGAACAATTATGCGAGATCGAAACCACAGACAGATGCATAGCACTGGTCTGCAGAATAATTGGACAAATCAAATTAGAAAGTAAAAAAGAGTACTTGGAAAAGCATTCAAAGAATCCAGCAGAAATCAGCTTATATATCAACAAGCAACTAAAAAACTATCGTGTAAAGGATATAGCTATGGAACAATTAGTTAAATAAATTAAAATTCCCACATGCTTTTAAAAAAGTATGTGGGAATTTTATTAACAATCTTCAATAGTCTTAACATTCGATTAATATTCATCAATCTCTCCGTTAAACCTACTTAGTCATAGCATTGTATGCCTTCTCAGCGGCTTCAATTATTGGATCAGCAGATAAAGCAGCACCAGTGGCATTTTCCATCCAAATATTCGGAGTTAGATTACCTTGAGTGCAAATTCTATACATTTCATCGCCAATGCTTTTGCCCTCCATCTGCTTTTCTACCTGAAACTCTGCAAGATGCCCAACTGGATATGCAGATAGATACAGAGGATAATCAATCATGTGAGAGTATATGGCAAGTATTGGCTCGTCTTTTATGCCAAATGCTTCAGCATAATATTTGTTCCAGACTTCTTTTGATATTTCGATTACCTGGTTCTTCAACTGCTCTGCTGTGGCATTAGGATTTTTATATAGCCATTTCCATACATTCATATCCACAAGAGAAACGCCCATTATCTCATATACCGACCAGAAGTTATCCAAGATATTCAAGTATTCTTTATCTGGATTATCGTCTTTTATTCCGAGTAAATCAAGGTCTCTTGCTTGAAATACAAAAGCCCAAAGCTCAGTAAAAGCAGTATTTGGAACACCTCTCATCATATAATAATCCACATCTTGCAAAGTAAGAGTTTGCTCAACGTTATGACCAAATTCGTGGACTGCTATGTTATACCCCTTATAATCCATTCCATCAGCACCTATTCTGGTGCGGAGCCGACTTTTCTCAGATTTCATTTCTGCGCCCCATGCGTGACCTGCTCCGCGGGAAGCATCTACCTGGATATGTTTGACTATATCATTGGCTTTTTCTGATGAATATCCGAGTTTGACAAGAATATTTGGAAGATCAGCATAAAATGCAGCTTTGTCTGGGTATTTGCTTTTTGTTGCATTATCTAATACTTCCTGAGCAATTGTGCTGCGAGCTTTGAATCCATCATACCAGATATCGAATGCTTCTAAGTCTCTGCCAAGTCGTTTCTTGATCAAGCCAGCAATTTCTTTTGCAATCGGAGACGAAACTAACTGAACAAACATTGCTTCCACTTCTTCCTGAGGTATTTGCATACCTTCAGCGAAGCTGCGTTGTATGTAAGTCGTATAATATGGGTTATATGGATCGGCTGCAATGCGTGTGTGATAATTAGTCAAAAGATGCTGATAGCGGGTATCTGGCTCGGATGTGAAATCCACTTGATCACCATCTTTGAATACTGTGTTAGTATAAGGATTCCATTCATATTCATTGCTGTTTATTACTATCTCTGGTATTTCCTGTGTAATAATTCGTTTCATCGCTTCATAAATTATCTTTTGAGCAGGAAGACCGCTCTCTTCGCTATATTTAGATTTAATCTCGTCGCGTAGGTTCCAGTGTGTAATTAGCTTTTTGTCTTTATCGAAATAGCTTTTTCCATCATTGTCTTGCATGTGTCCTACAAAGATATTATACTCAGATATATAGGCATCGGCTTTGGTCATTGCTTCTGAGATATTCTGCAACACTTCTGATGGGACACGTGATGTAAAGATATCCCCCATACGTGCATAAGCCCATTCTTTCCTTGTCCAGCTTTTTCCAAGATCATTCTTTTCATCTAAAGTATAATGTGGGAAATTAAGTAGTATGAAGAAAGCGAGTTTGTTTTTATAGAAATCATTTTGCAAATGAGCTGAAGGATTATACGCTCCAAAGATCATATCAATCGGCAGTATTTCGCCACAATCTAAGTGGAGTGGTTCGTTGAAATCGAGGACTATTCGATTATTGTGTCCATTGATGACCTCGAAATTATTTTGAAGTCTCTCGAAATTCTTATCTAATTGTTCTTTGTCAGCAATGAAATGCTCTACGCAAAGTTTCTCAAAGTCAGCTTCATCGCCATCTTGTTCCATCCAAAATGCTGCAACTTGCTTAACGCCTGTTTTTATCCTGAATGAATTTTCTTCGCCATATTTCTCGGTCAACATCCGAACTGCTTTTTTCTGTGTTCTTTCAGAAATCACACCCATAGCGTTACAATCTCCCTTGTCTTTATCAGAGCAATTATTGAAAAGAAGCAATGCTGCCATTGCTGCAATAAGTAGTGAAAAGTATCTCATGATATCCTCAACAAATTAATAAAATCTAAAATTTCAAAGCACATAAAGTAATAAAAATATCATTAATAAACTACAAAAAGTATATGTTTTAGTTATTATTGTTTACAAATAGTTTCAAATTATTCAGTTAGTTTCAAATATTATGTAATATCAAGCATGACATACTAAGATAGCATTTCATCTTAATATTTTTCATATATTTGAAAAAATTATAAATTCAATAACTAATAATTTGCATTCGTATATGGAAGATGTTTTATTAACTATATTCACAGGAATACTAACTGGCTTAAGCTCAGGTATGTTCGGAATTGGAGGTTCTGTGGTTGCTACTCCTATTCTTAAGTTAGCACTTGGCATACCTGCTATTATTGCTCTTGCCACTCCAATACCTGCTGCAATTCCCTCGGCAGCATCTGGTTCGTTTATGTATTATAAGAATAATCTTATTAATTTCAAACTTGCTGGCAGCGTACTTATTACTGCTATACCATTTTCGTGGCTGGGTAGCTGGACTACTCAATATGTAGATGGTACAGTTTTATTAGTAGCCAAGGCATTATTCCTTGCCTTTTTGGGTTTGAGATTTTTTATATCAAGTTGGCTTTTTAAATCAAAGGATGAAGCTACAAGGATTACATTTTTAACAAGTATGATATCTGGTGCAATTGCTGGCTACGTAGCGGGAATTCTAGCCGTAGGAGGTGGTATCGTTTTAGTAACTGCCTTTGTCCGGTTTAATAGAGTAAAAATGAAGGAAGCTGTAGCTACATCACTTGTTTGTGTATTCGTGCTTGCAATTATTAGTTCCATCAAGCATTATGATCTGGGGCATATTGATCTTGATATAACATTGATATTAGCAGCTACAGTTATACCATTTTCTATGCTGGGAGCGAAAATCGCAGTATCACTTCGCAATCAAACTTTAGAACGTGCATTTGGAATAGCAATGATCGTTTTTGCTGTATTTTTTATAATAACACAAGTGATATAGATTATGAATGAGATTAAAAAGCCATCAATTGTTTTCATGGGAACTCCCGAATTTGGCATTCCTGCAATGGAGATGATACATAATGAATTCGGTATTCGTGCTGTGATTACTGCACCAGACAAGCCCAAGGGCAGAGGTAAAAAAGTACAACCTTCACCTGTAAAAGTTGCTGCTATGAATCTTGGTATTCCTGTCTTACAACCAGAAAGAATGAAAGACCCTGCTTTTTTAGATCAACTACATGCTATTGATCCAGATATCATAGCGATCATTGCATTTAGAATATTGCCAGAGGAAGTATGGGCTTGCTCTAAACTCGGCACTTTCAACATTCATGCGAGTATGTTACCTAAGTATAGAGGTGCCGCACCAATTAATTGGGCAATAATCAATGGAGAGAAGCGGACTGGGCTTACTTCATTTTTATTAGCTCAGAAAATAGATACTGGCAACGTGATAATGCAACATGAATTTAGTATCCCCGATAATGCAACAGCGGGCGATTTGCATGATCTGATGATGCACATTGCTGCAGATATGGCATTAGAAACCTGCCGACTTTTGCTCAGCGGTGAATATAGGGCATATTCACAAGATCATCAGAAAGCTACACCTGCCCCTAAGATATTCCCCGATTTCTGTAAGATTAAATGGACTATGCACGCCAAAGACCTCAGAAATTTTATACATGGATTATCTCCACATCCGGGGGCTTGGACTATATGGGGAAATAAGCGCCTGAAAATATTAAGAGCTGAATTCACTGCCTGTGGTGTAAGCGAGCCAGGCACATTTTTTATCAAAGATGGAAAGTTCTTTATCCATGCTAGCAAGGGATTGATCTCTGTTACTGAATTGCAACCCCAAGGCAAAAGAGCAATGAAAACCAAGGAATTTCTTGCTGGCTATAGAGGTGAATCATCAGGCAAGTTTGAATGATGGAAAAATATTACTCCACTCTACCGACATTCGTCGGGATCAAAGCAATTGAAATAGAGGGAAATAAAAATCCTCGGTTTACTCCCCTCTTCAAAAGAGGGGGCTGGGGGTGTTGTCCATAAAAATTAATCCTTATTCTAATCTACTTTAAAACTTGCGTTTGCTTCAATTGGAAGTTGTTATAAATAGATACAACCTGATTGCTATTTGAAACTAACTGGGGATGTTGTCCATAAAATAATACATGATTTCCTATGGTCTGCCTCCAAGCCGTACATTAGTATTTATACCATGCTCCTTGATTTGTTCCATTAGTAATTTTACTGTATTCAATGTAGAATCAAGTTCCTTATTGAATTCCTTGTCGTATAGCAATCTGGAGACAAACCCTTCGCCAGTGCGGACATCTTTTAGCAATAGATTAAGATCATCAAGTACCAAATCTAATTTCGCTCTCGAAGAATCAGCATTAACGAGCAAAGAATTTGCACTTCCCATAGCTTTATCCATCTCGGCTAATAGAGTATCGAGATATGGTGTCTTATCCTTAATCTCGAATTTAAGATCATCGCTTATATCTCTGAGATTTGAAAGAGTCTTGTTGATATTACTTTCGTTATCGCCAATAACCCTCTTTGTTGATTCAGTTATTTCATAAGCATTATCAATAGTATATGTCAATTTTTGTAGAATGGAATCGCGTTCTAAAGCATCAATGAATTTATTGAGAATAGAATCAATTTTCGAAACCAATGGAATTCCCTTATCAATAATCAATTCACCTGTAACAGAAATAATCTCGCCGAGGTCGGGTGAATTTCTTCCATTAAGAATAGCATTAGGATCAAGTTTCGCATCTGCGATTCCTGGGAATATATCAATTTTCTTACCACCGGTTATCTCTCTCATCGAGATTCTTGCACTGGCATCGCTACGCAGATCGGAAATATCGTCGAGAGTAACAGTTATTAATACAGATCCATTACTCGGAGTAATTGAATTTACACTACCACGCTCAACACCATTGATCATTACTGGCGAAGAAGGATCAATGCCTCCTGAATTTGGGAAGTTGATTGATAAAGTTGTTGGATCAACTGTTATTTTGTAGCCCTTGCCGAGCGTCATACCAACGATGAACAGCAACAAAGCTGCAAATGTAACAATGCCAACTTTTATTTCTTTAGCTTTGTCGTATTGCATATAATAAAGCTATTGATAAATAGCTAAGTTGTTATTTAAAAGATTAAAATGGAATCCCTCCACTTTTGGGCTTACCTTCAAATCTTGAATCCGTTCCGAAATCATAGTCATCTTCATTTTGAAAGTCATCTTCATCGGGCATATCATCGGAATCTTTCCGATTGTCAAGTAAAAGCATCTGGTCAGCCAAAACTTCAACAACATGCCGTCTATTTCCATTACGATCTTCAAAATTACGAGTTTGAATTCTTCCTTCAACATAAATTCTGGAACCCTTGCCAACCAATTTGTTTATTACTTCTGCAAGACCTCTCCAAGCGACAATAGTGTGCCAGTCAGTATGTTCTTGCAAATTCCCATCGCGATCCTTCCAAGTTTCAGATGTTGCTAATCTAAACGAAGTTACTGGGATACCGCTTGGAGTGAATTTTAATTCCGGCTCTCTACCTACGTTTCCTATCAACATCACCTTGTTCAATGTTCTTGACATCCTTTTTCCTCACATCATTACTGATACTAAGCTAAGCAAAGGATAAAATACAAAAAAAATATTAAAATGAAAAAGAAAAGATTAAATTGTTTATAATTAGGATATTATTTCTTTGAATTCGGTTCAAAACAGAGGGAGATTATCTTACACTTCGGGCGGGAATGCGTAAGATATCTGTTTTGCAATTTCGTTCATTATTTCAGGTTTGTCATAGTAACCGGAATCAATACGTTGCTGTATAGGATTCAATTTCTGAGCTTCCTCTGAAAGCTCCAGACGGTCAGTTTTATTTGCCATACGAGTGCTTGCAGTGTCAGATTCTCTGCCTGCTGATTTGCGAGTATTTCTATTTACCTGATTGGAATAGATTCCCGCCGAGCTATTTACACTGTCAATATTCATATTATTTCTCTTTTGTATATAATAATACAGACCTCTGTTTAGTCAAATTTCGTAATTTTTTATTAATATTCCTAACTCTTTCGTCAATTTTCTTTATATGCTCATCATCCGTTTTCAATAATTTTGCTATATTCATATTCCATTCATCAGCATTCTCATTAATAAACTGTTTTCCCTGCTCGGAATAGTACCAAACATCAATATTTTTGATACATTCCTTTCTTTTTCCATATAGATCGGCAAGAATTTGAATTTCTTTAATGTCAAATTCTTTATTTGTAGATAAAAAGTCAGAAATCTCTTTAGTTTTTTCTTCTAAATCGTAAAAAAGTGAATTCATTTAATAATATTTATACTATAGTATTGGTTAAACTTCCTTGTTCTAATGTATTCGCAACTATCCTTGCTATTTTTAATGTGATTTCGGGAGGATACTGATGAACTACTTCCTGAGTTTCTATATCAATGAGTTTTAGGATCATTTTTTTTGTTTCTTCATCCTTAGAGAATTCTATTTTCAAATTCTCTTCTTTCATTGCCTCATTGATTTTATACTCGAGTTTTGTCAGTTCCTTATTCGAAAAATGATCTTCTTTAGTTTCCTTCCTGATTTCTTCACTATAATCGCTAAAAGTTTTTGCTTCCTTTTCATTCTCAGCCATATTTCTTGCTTTATTGACAGAGGAAGCCAGTGGCTCACCCTCATTCTTAGGGATTTGCTGTTTTATGCCTTCAAATTTTAGAGCATCCAAAGGGCTAATATTATTTATTGATGTAATCATGCCTAACTCCTTTTAGACATAGTAAATAATTTTACTTAAAATGTCAAGTAAAAATTAATAATAAAACGAAGATGCATCCGAACTTCCGTAAGTTCCTAACATCTGATATTGCGCCTGAGCTTGCAAAAAGACTTCCAACATGCTTTCATACTCTTTTCTAAGTGCTTCTGCCTGTGAATCAATTCTTGTCTGCAATTCATCTGTTCTTTTAGTTGTAGTTTGTATTTGTTGACTTAATGAATCTTTTCTAGCTGATATAATAGAGTCCGTTCCAGTGTAAGAATAGACTGCTTTGTTGAGTTTTGCTGCAAATCCATCTTCAGATATAAAAAGATCTGCCACTTTTTGTGGATCATCTTTTAGAAAGCCCTCAAGTTTTTCATTATCATCTAAATATATCTTTCCAGCATTATCAATGCTAAGCCCTATCTCAGTAAGAAAAGATGGTATATCTTCATCACTATCAGATGTCTGGACAGTTGAAATCTCCTGGCTGGGCATACTCCTTACCATTTGTCTAAGACTACTAACACTGGCGTCGCTACGTTGCAGGGATTTATTCTCGTCGAGAAAGCCGAGCAAATCATTATAAGCCGTTAGCATTGGTTGTAGCATTTCTTTCACTTTGTTTGTGCCGACAGTGGTAGTAAGGTTTATCTGCATATCCTCTTCGTCCTGAGCTTTATGCAGATTAAGAGTTACACCTTCCAGGGCATCAGTAACAGTATTTGAGCTTCTTGTAACAACTACACTATTGACTACGATCTCAGAATTCAGTTGATTTGGGTCAGCAACTTTGTAATATGCTTTGTCTGCCTGATTTTCCTTATATTCTTTACGGTTAGCCCTCCCCGATCCAAGTTCATTACCCAAACCAAGTTCATTTAGAACATCTGAGCCGGCAGTAAATCTAATATCATTAGCAACTTCCAAGTCATCTTCTGTTCTTGTAGTACCAGTCTCAGTGGCAGTAAAAGTTAGCCGCCCAGAAGTGGTAGTTGATTTCACCAAAGAAGCTGACATACCAATATCTTCAGTATTATTAATGGCAGTAGCAATTTTCTTCATTGCCTCTTCATTTGATAATGTTGATTCTCCGAAATCAACAGATATAGCTTTGCCGTTCATATTAAAAGTGTGTTCACCAGTCAAAGCGAAATCGTCGGCAAGATCAAGGGATTGAGCAACAAGGACGTCATTTGTAGCCAAGCGATTAACTTTAATAGTATTTACTCCAAGCAAAGCTTCCGAGGAAGCAGAAGCAGTAATCACACTGGAATCGGATGTAGAAATATTTCTGGTAACAAATTTAGAATCTGCATTGGTAAGTTTATCGAATGAAAGATTATATTTATCCCCACTGATTTCGCCAAATGTATCTATGGCGCTCATTAAAGCAGTAATTTTAGTATTGAGCTGATTAAAAAAGACCTGTTTTTGTTCGAGTGATTGCTTTCTTTGGTTCAAAGTGTCAATTTTTGGCTGCTGGGTTTGCTTAAAGGTATAAGCAATCAACTCAGACTGAGTCATATTGCTTGTATCCTCAATGCTAGAGGTCAGTGCGCTTAGTAAGTCTGCCATATTGATACCCGATTATTAATTAAAATTAAAAGCTTTAGCCCAAGCATCTCTCAATTCTTGAATTATATGCAGGGCTTCATCAAACTTTTTCTGAAATATGAGTCTTTGGCAATACTCATACAGCCGATAAAGCCGTGTAGAAGTATCCTCATACTCAAAATTGAGAGCTCCCATTAGTTCAATTAGGACTCTACTCATTTTATTAACGTCTTTTCTTTTGCAGCTAACTATGAAAAGATCATACATTTTCAGGATAATCTTTTCTTTACTCCAGGAATACACCTCCTGTTCGATATAGGAAGGTATCTTACCTCCTTTTTTGCCACCATAAGCTTTTGTGGCTGCGAGTTGCTGGGCTGTGTTTGCCATAGTTTCCTCTATTATTCCTATTTATAAACCACGAAATAGAGTAAAGACGGCAAATCAACCCGCCTTTACTCATATAAAACTTTCAATTGATCAAGAGCCCAGCATTATTTCTCAATTTTAACCGAATAGCTGCAAGTAAGATTGCGGCTGCTGGTTTGCCTGAGCTAATGATATCAAAGATGCTTGCTGCAAGAACTGCGACTTGATTAACTCAAGCTGCTCTACAGCGACATCCGTATCTTCAATTCTCGAAATAGCTGCTTTATAA
>Ga0272443_10002711_pt1 | contig 22054 bp, 17 predicted proteins | sample SSMAcet12_FD_193581 | JGI IMG/M metagenome (GOLD analysis project Ga0272443, IMG submission 193581) | Marine sediment archaeal communities from Little Sippewissett salt marsh, Falmouth, MA, United States - SSM-Acet-12 | ecosystem: Environmental > Aquatic > Marine > Wetlands > Sediment ...
AAGGGGAGGGCGACGAGGAAGGTTGCGGCCAGCAGGCCCGCCAGGAGGATCGGGTTGGGGGTTGAAAAATTCATGGGCGGCCTGTGTAGCAGAGGAAAGAGTGGGGGTCAATATCTTTTTAAGAAAGGGCAACAGCCTTATTTTGACCTGACCAGAGGAACTTCGGCATTTCCCGCCGAGGCCTAAACCGCCCTTCCTTTTCTCTATCAAAGATTTATTAGATTTTTTAGAGTCCAGCACGTTTGTCTCGACCGGGGGAGAATGGCGTTCGAAGCGGCCCGTTCCTTGTTGTGAATAATGTAGGTTTTTGGAAACGTGATATTTACGCAAATTTACAAATATAAAAATGCATAAATTTTTGATGGACTTTAGTGGGCAAAAATATACATATTCTGGCACCAGTTGAACACCAGTTAAACCAGGTTATAAAGAAAGGAGCCTAAAGGAAGGTCTTGGACTTTTGTTGGTCAGCGTTGGTCAAGTTTTGAAATGGGGGGTTCATTTATTTTCCTTTAGTTGGTGAACCTTATGTGAGACAAATTGAGAGCACAAAGTCTCTTGTTATTTTTGTAATTTTTTGACTTCTCCCCATTCTTTGTTATCTTATAGATAATTGTGTTTGCAAAAGGGGGTGGCGAACTTGGTTCGCCAGTTGGGGAACTCCAAAATCATATTTTGTAACGAAAACCCGGGAATGAGGGAAAGTCCGGGTTTTTTGTTTGGATAAAATTCAAAAGCGATAAAGTTAACATTTCCTGAAATAATAGGTTTTTTTTTAAACAAAATAGATAATTGTTTTGAGGTGGCTCGTTGTGTGCATAATATAAAGAGGTATTATTTTGGCTGCCCTATCAGAGCTTATCTTTTCCTTCATTTCCATCCGGTCGCCCGAAACATCAGACTTTTCAAAGATCCATAATACCTTACCTAATCACAATAGTACCTTAAAAAAACAGTAGATCGGCAAATAAATTTTAAAACAAATTGAAAAACATCCTTCGTATTTCAAAAAAGAAATAAAAATGACCTAATCAAAGGAATATCTTTAAGCGTAATTCAAATAATTTTGACGTTTCGGGGTGGAAATAAGTTGAAATACCACCGCATTTTAACCAGTCACTAGAAAAAATCACAAGAACTTGTCGGCGGTAAAGGGCCTAGGGATTTTTATTTACTGTTAAAAGATGGTCAAGGGGGTAGGCTCGTGGAAACTAAAAGAATGAAAAGTGGTGTTCAAATTACTTTTCCCGAAACAATTAGAATCGGTGATGAACAAATCTATAACAAGGCTAGAAGAGAAATAGACGAATTCCCCCCTGAATTTATAAGACTTGAAGACATTGATGATACTTCCAATTTATTAAATAACCTTAAAAAATCCTTAGCTGGACTCGGATTTGACCTTATAGACCAGATACCCATTATCCCTGAGCAGAAATCTACTTTAATCAGTGGGAAAAGAAGCGAATCATTTACCAAAATACCATCTAAGCAGAATATTGATATCAGGCTTGATGTTGCCTCCAATGAAGATGCAATATTACTGCTAGAACAGGATGGAGTTTTTTCTTGGGAATTTGGAAACACATCTGAAAAGAAACCACCCATCAGAACTCAACGAAGTGGTTTGAATGAATTACAATTAAAAAGAATTGTTTTTTCCATTAATGTTAATGCATCGGCGCAGGAGATAAAGAAGGTACAAAAGCGAGGATTTTCCAGCGACATAATTTACCGTCCTTTTAATGTGTTTGTTTTAAAATTTGTTTGTAAGGCTGCAATTGGTTCTATTGTTAAATTGATGGAACGAGAGGTTAATGAAGGGTTTGTTAATATTAAACACATTGACCCTTCTAGATGGCAAATAGTGAGAGAACCTGGGGGAATTGTACTTCCTGGAAACCGATGTCCACGGATTCTTCTTTTTATACATGGGACTTTTAGTTGTACTGTGGGTGGATTTGGTGCCTTAGGTATAACAAAATGGGGGAGAATGTTTTTAAAAAATGCATTTTTAAATTACGACCTCATCCTTGGATTCGATCATCAAACTCTCAGTAAAGATCCCCTTGAAAATGCTGAAGATCTCCTAATTGCACTTTCTAAATTTCGCTCTGATTATCCTCTTCAAATTGATGCAATCTGTCATAGCCGTGGTGGGCTTGTATTAAGAAGTCTAATTGAACATCTTCTTCCATCATCAAATGTGAGCGGGCGTATCAACAGAGCGATATTTGTGGCGGCAACTAATGGGGGTACAAAGCTTGCTGAACCTGATAATTGGAAGATGATGATAGATCTTTACACAAATATCGTTTTGGGAGGGATTCGCGCCCTAGGAATAATCGCTCCTCAATCAAAGGCTATTGCAGGAATACTGTCAGGTGTTTTGAAGGGTCTCGCTATTTTTGTCAAATCTATGGTGCAAAAAGTAATTAGCGAACAACAAGTGCCTGGACTTGCAGCTATGGAGCCCGACGGGGATTTCATTACCGAAATTAACAAAGTCCAACCATTACAACCTAAGCCAAGGCACGTAGATTATTTTGCCATTACTTCTAATTTCGAAACAGACTTGAATGATTTTTCGATTACATCGGAATTGCCACGCAAGTTGAAACAAGTACTAGCTAGTGGATTTATGGACAATCTAATGAAGGAAAGGAACGATTTAATCGTTGATGTTCCTTCAATGGTTCATATAGATCCTGAAATCGACGGCTACATCCAAGATTCGCTTGATTTTGGAACCAATGGAATTGTTTATCATTCAAACTATTTTCATCAACTCGCGGTTATTAGGGCCCTAATGAGATGGCTTGGTCTTGATGATTTAACCTTAGTCAACGTATCAGGGAGGCCTTATTCAGAGGCAGGTGGGACTGTTACTGGCACAATACCTGCGGAAGTGGAACAAGATATTGCAATTATTTCTGGGAAAACCACAACATTAACAGCAAACGAGATTATTCGTAGAAAAAATCCTAGATATGTTGTCATACAGCGCAGTGTATCACCTCGTAGAGATCCTTATTATTATATTTATAAGAAAGAAGAAATACTTAAGAAAAGTAGATCTAAAGTCGATCGTAGGCTTGAAGAGGCAATAGGGCTTCACGAATACACTTCATCAACAGAAATTGAATTAAATGAAGTCAGTTTGCATGTTGCTAGCGAACCCCCCAGATATGAGGAGAAAAGATCAGTTGTAATAACCGACGGTGAACCTATAGGAGTGCTGGCAAGTGTGAAGGATGAAGCCGAAGAAGAATTGATGGCTTTGGTTTCTCAATTAGCGAGACGTGCGCGCGACGCAAAAGGTAAACCAATACCCTTTAAAGCTAAAGAAGAAATTCACGAGTTGATTGGGCCTCATAGAGCTAGGCAAACCCCTAAGCACGAAGTACCTACAGGTGCGCAACATTTCTTCAGGGCCGAAATGCCAAAGGAAGTGGTTTTAAATAAAGTTGCCACTGTTGCCGTAGAGATATCCCGTGAAGAAATAAAGACGATTATTGGAAAAACAGTTGCTATTGGTTCTACCAGAGTGGAAAAGTCAAAAAAAATCATTCTTCAAGTTATCGCTCGAAAAAATTTCCAAATTCATGGAGAAAGCCGTGCGGAACTCGAACCTCTCTCCCGTGGGCAGTCAGAGCTTAGAATGTTCGCTGCAATACCGACTCACCTTGGACCTGGAGAGTTGTGGGTGATAGTTCATCAGGGTCCAGTACCATTAGTCACTCTTAAATTAAAACCGAATATTGTAAGGTCTATTAAGACTGGACCTCAAAGAGTAGCTGTAGCAGCAACCTCAACCTCGGAAGCTCCCACACTGAACAAACCACTAAATCAACTCACTATATTTGAGGTCGATAATGGCAGGGAATCTTATTATCAGTTTATACTTAATTTGCCTGGAAAGGAAACCTCAGAAGATCGTTCGAAACCAATCCGTGGGAATCGCAACAATTATATAACCAATATATATAAATCCATAGAAGAACGTTGGGTAGAAAATGAATCTGATGTTGAGATCTTCTTAAGCGAACTTAGAGGGAAGGGAGGAGAACTTTTTGACGAGCTCATTCCATATAAAATACAAAAACTTTTATGGCAGTATCATGAGGAAATAAAAAGTATCCAGGTTTTATCCACTGAACCCTTTATTCCTTGGGAATTGGTCCATATAAAGAAGCCCGATGGGAAATTACCAAGTGAGGAGTTATTTCTTGGGCAAATTGGGATGGTTCGCTGGTTATACAATGTTCCTTGGCCTCCAGAGAAGCTTATTGTAAGAGAAGGAAAGGCATTTGCTGTTATTCCAGAATACCCTAAGGGAACAGAATACGAACTTAAGGAGACATCAGGTGAGTATGAATTTTTGGAAAATAGATTTAATGCGATCAAGATACGAGCTCGGGAAAACGACCTCATGGCCAAACTTGCAAAGCCAGGCCAATTTGATCTACTTCATTTCGCGGGACATGGTAAATCCAGTAGTACTGATGTATCTGATTCTAGGTTAGTACTTGAAGGAAGAAAAGAAAATGGATATTGGAGACCAACATATTTAAACGCAACCACGGTTAAACAAAACTGCGAGATTGGAAATAAAGATGATGGAAAACCATTCGTAGTCCTTAACGCATGTCAGACTGGTAGGCTGGGATTTAACCTGACCGGTTTGGGCGGGTTTTCACAAGCATTCCTTAATTGTGGAGCAGGAGCATTTGTTAGCACCATGTGGGCGGTAGGAGATAAACCAGCAAGAAGTTTTACTGAAACCTTCTACGAAGAACTTTTAAAGGGGAAAAATGTCTCAAGTGCATCGATTTCAGCAAGAAAAATGGCTCGCCAAGCAGGTGATGCAACTTGGCTGGCATATACTGTTTATGCACATCCGTATGCAAGGTTAAAATATGAAAAACAAGGTTAATCAATCATTCATTTGATGAATAGAATGGTGAATCGTTATATGACTTTTATTTAGGAATTTTTTACATAAAATAAATTTATTAATAGGAAGGAGTTAAAAATGAAAATTCTCGTTGATGTTTATACCTCAGAAATTCCAAAAGATGTGGTGGAGATGGCCCCAAAATTGGAGACCTCTGGTCCGATTGAAAGGGCAACAAGAGGATCTGTTCGAAAAATCCGAACCGATCCCTCTGAAATTGAGGTCTTTACCCCTCCTGATTTGGACCGCTGGGACGCCGAGACTCATACCTACAAAGATGAATCTGCGAAGAAAGTGGGGTTTCTTGCAGGCCTCTTTTCAGGATCGGAAAAGAGTGTAGCTGCAGGTCTCGTTCACGAAGTAAAAAAGTATCGTGTTGATAAGACTAACAAAGGGCGTGAAATCGAAATTGGGGTATCGGTCAGGCTATCAATAGCAACAACAGCTTATAATGCCGAGTTTGACTTTTCGATTCCGAATTTAGCAGCACAAGCACAGCTAGGCATGTCAGAAGCGAGGGTAGGCATTTATGTTGTTGGCTATTTCGGCCCGATAGGAGATTTACTTCCAGCTCCAGATGATTTAAATGTCGAAAATTTTTCAATTTACACCAAGGCGGCAAAGGAAATTCAAAATCGTGTTTTTGGACTAGAAGGCATTGGCTTCATGACCCCAAAGATTTTGTCTTTTGAAAACTAATGATAGCTTTAATATTATTCTTATTTTAACTCCCAAGGAGTTTCAGGATAATAATAAATATCCTTAGAGGGACTTCACAGAGAGACATCAGGAGGGACCCATGCACCAAAGAAACAGTCACGAAAAGCGTGTTATTGCTCTATTTCTTGTGCCGGCATTTCTGGTGCTGATCCCGCATTCGGTTCTTGGACAAGCCGCGACAGGTTGGATTGCATTTGATCCTGCGTTCCCTGCTCAGACAGGAATGCGTTCCTACATAAAAGACGAAACGACGTCCGGAATGCTCATCAATTTTGATGTTCCTGGTATCCTTGTTAGCAAGATTGAGATTGACAGGGAAACATATCATCGTCTCAAGATTCCCGGTCGCGGCACCTATGCAGATCTTGGCAACCCGGAGTTGCCAGTACTGGGCCAGCTTGTTGAGATTCCTTACGGAGTAACCGTCTCCGCACGGGTGTTCAAGACCAAGTTGATTACGCTAACTGGATACAACATTTACCCAGCTCAGAAACCAGCTATTCGCGCGGATGATGATGAGCCGGAATTCGTCCTAAACAGAGAAACATATGACCAGAGGGCTCTATACCCGGCCGCCATGGTCGACAGCGACGACATCAAAATTGCTGTCATCCGTGGGCATCGTGTTGCGTTTATCAAAGTTCGTCCATTTCAATACAATCCCGTTACGAAGGACCTAACGGTTGCGACGAACATCGAGATACGTTTGGAGTACGATCGACCTGCCCAAATCAAAAGAGTTTCACCGCGCATTCAGTCGGATGCATTTGAAAAACTGCTTGCCGTTTCGGTACTCAATTACAAACCAGTAGAACGATTCGCCTCTATTAAAATTGATGGAATTGGGCTTGTGGCTACCGAAATTCGCGATAATATTAGTGAAGTTTCGCGCACGTCAGAAAGAGCACGGGACGAAAGACAGGTTAGTGGCGTTAGTGGCTATGATTACCTTATCATCACACACGGGAACTTTTATAACGCCACTGATCCCGCTAATCCTGTTGTTCGTCTCAGCCACTGGAAACGACAAAAAGGACTAAGAACACACGTTGTTACGCTGGCGGATCTTCCGGACTCCGACAGTGATGGCGACAAAGATGAGCAAGATATTGGAGACTATTTGCAGGATGCCTACGATAACTGGTCGCCACCACCGACGTATGTCTTGCTCGTCGGTGATGTGGCGGACAATGCTGGGGCGGGTTTGGTCCCAACGAACTACGTTACTCCACATCCCTCTAACAGATACACCAATCCAAATCCACCGAACCAACAAGCCGAGATCGGGACGGATCTCTATTATGTCGATGTAGACGGCGCGGATATCTTTCCCGACATGTTCATCGGACGTCTATCTGTGGATACGATCGCACAGGCAACTGACGTCATCGACAAGATAATTGACTACGAACAAAACCCACCACCTGCAGGGAACTTCTACACGGACACCCCGCTAGTAGCGCTTTTTGAGGACACGAGGCCAACACCACCACCTCCTCCTGCGCCGCAGATTTTTGGTGATGGTCATGAAGAACCGACGTTTCGCATCATAGAGTTTGCTGAGGCAATTCAGGGATTTTTGGCAGGTGCCGGTTACACGGCAGATCAGGTTTATGACCAAAGCGGCAACTTTGCACAAGGTCCGTTGCGATATGAGAACGGTGCTAATTTGCCGGGTGGGCTTACGATAGCCGGTGGATTCCCGTGGAACGGCGGAACCGCCGATATTTCGAATGCGATCAACGGCGGAGCCGGTATTGTGACCTACGACGGCCACGGTTCGCGTAGAGCATGGAGCCGACCGGCTTTCGGAAATGCAGACGTCACTGCGCTGGGCAACGGTAATTTGACACCAGCAGTTTTTTCATGGGCGTGTGAAACCGGGTGGTTCGATAACGAAACGGATCGTGTCTGGCTAAATACTGCTGATAATAGCGAGAGCCTTGCTGAATCATTCCTGCGGCATTCACCTGGAGGGGCGGTGGGAGTGATTGCCGCGTCCCGAATTAGTTGGGACCCAAATGACTTCCTGATGTTGGGGGCGTTCGAAGCGATTTGGACGAACTTTGCGCCCAACCCACCATTCGGCCCCGGACAGCTTCCCGAAGCCCAATCCGGTCCGCTACGCAAGCTAGGCCAAATCGATGTCTTCAGCAAGGTCTACATGGCTAATTACTACTTCTCTGCATATGGCGGATTGAGCTCGCATGAAGATATGACATTCGAACTCTATCACGTGCTCGGCGATCCGGAGACGACAATCTGGACAGCAGTTCCGAATGTTCCGTCGGTAACCTATCCGGTTAGCATCGGCTCTACTGGCCCACAAGATTTCGTAGTTCGTATCACAAATGGTGCAGGTATCCCTGTGGTCGACGCGGTGGCCACGTTGATGCAGGGGGACGAGCTGGTCGCCGTCAACTACACAGATGCCGACGGAGTAGCACGGTTCTGGGGAACATTCGACGCAGGGACGCTCGATCTGACCGTCACCGGAATAGACATTAGACCGTTCATGGCAGCAATACAGGTCACGACTGGCGGCGCATCGATCAACCGCCTCGATCCGACTCACGGTGCAGAGGGACAAAGTTTTAATGTAGGTGGTAGTGGATTCTCAGCGAATGAAAATGTCGACATCTTCCTGAACGATCAACTGATGACGACCGCTCAAGCAATGAACGGAGAATTTGGTCAGGTAGGCGGTAACGATGTCTCAGTTGTTGTTCCAGTCGGGCATCGTCACGGATTTTTCAATATTGAGGCTCACGGGCGAACGTCTGGGCGCCGCGCTGTTGAAGTATTCCACGTGCGTGACGCCAACCCTGTGGACCTGTACACGTACTCCCAGTGGGACAGTTCGACGTGGCATCTCCATGCTGGCGACGACCCAACATGGAATAACCCGGAAATCGAGTTGTTCGATACAGCCGGTAACTTGGTTCAATCCAACAATCTCGTGGTCGGCCACCAGTACAACATTCGTGCTCGAATCAGCAATGCTACGGCATTCACTGCAAACGCGGCGACGGTTCACTTTCGCATGGCCAATTTTGGCGCGGGGCAGCCTACCTGGCAAAGCATAGGTACAGATCAGGTGAACGTACTTGCGAATAGCAATAGCTGGGCCGAGATTCAGTGGGTTCCCCCGATTACAGGACACCTGTGCCTCAAAGCCGAGGTGACACACGTCGAGGATACCGTGCTGTCCAACAATAGCGGTCAGGAGAATTGCCATGTTGGACCGGTGCGTTCACCGGCGCGGGTGTCACTTGATGTCTGGAATCCAGCTGCCGATGAAAGAGCCGTTTTCTTCGAGGTCCGCCAGTTGATGCCCACGATACAAACGGGTGGTCAAGTTTGGGATGCAGAGATTAATCACCCGGACCCTCAAGTGATCCAACCAAACGCCAAGGGAACTGCCTAGGTTATCGTTGACCCGGGCTATGGATACATTAAACCCGGAACGATAGAGGAGTTTGCAGTAACCGCCTATGTTGATGGTGAAATGATCGGCGGTGTGAACGTAATTTCAGAAAAACAATTGCCGAAGCAGTTTGCGATCGCTTCAGTTGGTCTGGCTAGCCCATCGGGCGCCTTCTCCCGACTGTTTGACCAAGGCTGGAGTATCCAGGCAGGACTTGGCTACAACTTCACGCCAGAAGTCTCGGCTCTTGGTGTGCTCGGATATAGTCGATTCGATGTGCGCAGTGGAGCACCGACGACGGTGCAGGACACGTACTGGATAAACGTCAATGCCGTCGTGCAATACCAACTCCCAACCGGACAGAATGGGACGGCGTACGTAAGAGGAGGGCAAGGTCTGTATGTGCCGAAAAACGGGTCAAGCAAAGGGGGGTTCACGGCAGGCGCCGGATGGCTATACCATTTCGACAACCGATGGGCGGCCGGAATTGCGGTAGATCAACATGTGATTACTAACGGGATGCAGGTTTTCGGTCAGGGATCTAATAGCAACGCTGAATTCACGGCGTATTCACTCACTGCCTCATACACGTGGTAGTTGCCAGGGCTGGCTTCAGTGGAAATTTGTTCAAGACCAGGAGAATAACTCTGCCGAATCATATTCCGTTATTCTCAGATTGCCGGCAACGCTTCTGGCCGAACCTTTTCCGGGGATGGTAGCTCAAGGGGTTGTCCGCTTTGGGGAAACGCTTGGTGTCGGACCTCGAATTCTAAGGTTTTACTTCTAATTTGGTCAATCAAAACAAAATACAATGAGATTTTAACTCGAGCACAATCGACGACCGAGAACGCAGCAGATTAAGTGTTATCATACCCCTAGGGTCATGTTGTAGAACTGGTTCCGCATGACATCCCCGAAAATTCCCACCACGGCGATGAGTGGTACGATGATGATGTATTCAGTCATCCCCTGGCCTGATTCCTTGCGTCGAAATCTGGCCATCTGGAGTTACTCCTTTTCTTAGTTTCCTTAAAGAAAAACAGATGCTTGGAAAAGATTTTAAGAGTTTCCTGGAATTTAATCCTTTTAAGGATTTGAGCGATCTTTGGTGAGCTAACCGCAGAAGAAAAGACCGGTTAAAACGGTTAAAATCGGTAATTGGTATTCGGTAAGGCAAAGAGGAGAATAGATGGTGTAATTACGAAAGAAAAACGGTCCCCAGCATCCATGGTCATAATAAAGAAAAATCAGTGTTGTAAATCACGTGCCGGGGGAAAATCCTTAGTCGGGCTTTGTTGCAGGGGAAGGTGTTTGAGTCCGGTTTTCATGGTTCCTGGGGATGGACCTTTTTCAGTGTGGAAGCCGGGTTTTCTATTGTCCTGAGTGCTGGCTCGCTTCGTCTGTCTGTTTCCAGGAGTTCCTTGGCCTTCTGATAAGTCGGGAGGATGTCGAGTCTGCTTGCCACGATATGGGTAAGGATTTCGTTCGATGCGTTACGGTCATAGGGTCGAAGCATGTAAGCCCTTTGAAAAATGGTTTCAAGGCATGGGTCCAGCGATATTACAAGGGTAGATTCTTGCTCCTGATTTAAGAAAAGGAGCAAGGGTACAATAGACCGCCCAGCTTGCTTGGGGTTGCCGGATTTTAAAGAGTCCAGGGCCCCCTGGAGAATTTCCTCAAATCTTTCGCTGTCGATACCTTTTGCTTTTTCGGTAAAAAGACTTTTGGGGTTCCCGGTCTTTTCGTAATCAGGATAGTGGGGTGTAATTTTTTTTCTTCCCTGGTTTGGAGTTTCAATTGTTTTGAGTGTGGTGGCAGGGGGTATTTTTTTTGTCGTTAAATCCATTGTTTTTTCAGCAGGTATTTCCTGGACGATAATATCTGTCATTTCCGTGGATGTACCAAGGGGTTGTTTCTTTAAAATTGTGGATGCTGCCCAAGGGCGAAAAGTGTAAAGGCCAATTGCCGAAAAAAACATCACGGTTAGAGAAAAAATAAAAAAATTCTTTCTCTTTCTGCCAGATTTTCGCCGGCTTGCAGGGTTGAAGACCACCTCCCCGTACCTGAGAAGCTCAATACTGTAAGGGTCCATCATGACAGGTTTTTTCGAAGGAAAAGGAACGACTCCTGAAGGACTATTTCCGAGATCACCCAATTTCCTCAATACTGGCACTGGTCCAAGCACAATTTCCACTGCATTTCGGGGTATGTGAGTTGCACGTAAGCAGATATTGTTCTTCCTTGATCTTCCGATTGTCACCGTTTTTCCGGCCGGATGATGGACGAGGATCACTTTTCCTGATTCCTTAACCACAACAACCTCTTCACAAGGATGGTTTGAAGCCGACATTTCAGCGGTTGGCTGGTCAATTATTGTGTTATCCGGAATGTTTCCCGGGTCATTGGAGAAATCCATCCAGAACCTCTTGACCTCTGTGCCAGTTATCCGGTATCCAGCCTTTCGCTTCTCTGATAATTTGTATGGCCGACTCTTCATCCCCCATTAATCTTCTTGATTTTGCCAGGATAACAGTCTCTTTCAGGATTTTTTCCATTCTTTCTTCTATTTCTTTTCTTACCTTTTCTTTTTCCAGAAGCAGGTTTTTCCCCGTCAATTTTTCGTTGATTGAATCGATACGCCAGAAGCATCGAGCAAGTTCAATACCTTTTTGGAATGGTTGGCCAATCAGTCTTTGGGCTTCCTCTAAAATTGATTCCGGAGTTTCAAAACCCGGATCAGGAATCTTCGAAGACAAATAAACATTTTTGATTCCCCAGTAAATATTCTTGTTTTTCTCGGCGGCGATCCTGAACACAACCTCGTTGGGTCCGGTTTTTACCCTTTCCTTTGGGAGGAAAAGGGTTATTTCGTCGCCCCACCCGGTTGGCAGCTTGATTTCGTCCTCGAGGCTTGATCCGTTCAGGGAAATCCCCAGGGTTGAAGGGGGCTCTCCCCCTCCTGTAGTGAAGGAGATCCGGTAAGGTTTACCTTCAATCCCGGAAAAACCATAGCGAACGCCCAGAGGGTGAGAGCGATCAAGTCTGCAGAAGCCATAAGTTGAATTTGCCGGAAGAGGGATCAGATCCCAGTCCTGAGGCTGAAGGGAATTTTTCCAGGAAAAGGAATTTTGTGAGAAGGCCAGGATAAGGAGTATTACAAAAAAAACTGCTGTCACTGAAGCCCTCTTGGGGACAATCAGGAACACACCCAGATCATCCGATTTCATGCCCTGAACCGAAAAAAGAAATCGAGAGATCTTTTTTTTAACTCCTGGCAGGTCTTCCGGATCCTTTTCTCCCAGGGTAATCGGGCCTTTTCTGAAAATGGGGAAGTTGAGAAGGACATGGGAACCCTTTTCCAGGCCGATCCTGATTTTTTTCCTACATAAAACCCGAAGGAAAGTTTTGGCTGGAGTTCGGATGAAAAGGATTCTTGGAATCAAGGGAGACCTCCATCCAGAATTCGGATTCGGTCTCCTACTCTCAAATTCAAATCAAAATGAATCTCTCGGTGCGGTATCTCCAGAATGTGGCGGGTTTTCGGGAAAGAGGAAGGAAACGATCCGGGAACGAGGTTTGTTTTTTTCCCAAGGAATTTCATCGACCGGTCAAAAAAATACACATCTAGGGTAAAGAGCATTCCCCAGGTATGGATGCTCGGTGTATTGAAGAAAAACATGCCGGTTTGCAATTGGGGTTTCCTTTGGAGAGAGAACCCCTTCAGTTTTCCCAGGAAAGTCGATCGCACCTGAAGGTGTTCGAGGATTACGGTGCTGGTAGACAGATTCACCAGGCGCATCACTTAATGATGGTTCCAAGGGATACGATCACGGGGCAGAAAATCACAAGGAAGGAAGCCGGGAAAATAAAAAGAACGAGAGGAATGAGAAGCTTGATGGAAAGAGTGTTGGCGAATTTTTCCCCTTCCATTATCAGGTGCACCCTCATCCGGCCTGACAGATCTCTCAGTATTGTTCCCAAGGGTGTTCCGTGTTTGATGGCTTGGGAAATAGCAAGGATCGCTGATTCGGAATGGGGCGTGCCCAGATAAGCGGCCAGATTCTCCAGAGAAGACCCAATGGAAGAACCGAGGCTGGTCTGTTGGTGAAAATTTGAAAGCCCGTCCCTGATGGGGCTGTTTTCAGGAAACAGAACCGATGCTGATTGAAGTGCCTGGGAAATGGAGTGCCCGGCTTCGACCTGGAGAACAAGGAAGTCGAGAAGCAACGGCAGCTCCCGGTTGGTTACTTTCGATTTCTTCCTTCTGTGAAGCAATTCCCGGTAACGCCCGAATAATAAAATCAGAAGAATGGAAAAGAAAAAGAAAAAGCCAATTTTTGGGGAGGCTACTACAAAGGTTGCTAATAAACCAAGGAGCGCTGAGGCTACTCCAATTTTTGCATAATGCCGGAAAAGGGAAGGCCTGGATCTCCACTTGATATTTCCATCCTTATTCATTTTGATGGCCCTGAGGAGGGATCCGGCCAGGACCGCCGAGGAAAAAAGAACAGTTATTGAAAAGGATATTGTTGGACTCATCATAGGATCTCCTGCTTTAACATCCTCTTGATAATCAGCATCCCCAGGAACTGGAAAACCCCTGCGGCCAGGAGGAGCTTCCTTCCCAGGGGAGAAAGGAGAACATCCTTAAAATTCCCTGGACTTGTGAGGAAGAGAATTCCCAAGAAAAAAATGGGGACGAGGATCAGAACCATGCCCTGCATTCGACTCTGGGCTGTGCTTGCCTGGATTTTTTCCCGGAGACTTTCCCTTTCCCGGCAAAGATTCGCAAGTTGGGAAAGTGACTGGACCATATTTCCTCCAGATCGGTAGGAAGCGGCCATTGAATACAAGGCAAGTAAAAGAGATCCTTTTTTTAACCCTTTGGCGGTTTTTTCCAGTGCTTTCTCCAGGGGCATTCCTGCCTTGACCATGTTAAGGATCCCGGAGACAAACGATTTCAAAGGTGATGACGTTTTCTCGTTAGCTGTTTCCAGGGATTGCAGGAGGCTACTTCCCGATGAAAGGCTGGAAGATACAGCACTTAGAAAATTCGGAAGCTGCTGTTCGATCAGCCGAAATTTCCTCAATCCAATTTTTTCTGAGGGGCGTTTTTTTCCAAGAAAGAAAGAGCCCAGAAAAACCAGAGTTGTTGTCACCCCAGCGCCCACCATGGCTGAATAAATTATCAGCATTACTTTTTCCTTTTTTATCCTTAAAAAACCGGGCCGGCAGATTTTCTGTCCATATTTTCCGCTCTCAGGAAAGCCGCTCGTAGCCCGGTATTCCTCAGGACTGATTCGCCAGGGCAGTATTCAAAAAGAACCTGCGTTAATATCTGGTCGGACTCAAAGCCGTCGACCTCGACGATGCTGGTAATAATCCGTTTACCGTTCTGAATTCGGGACAACTGCACAATAATATGAATCGCTGAAGCAGTCTGTTCGCGGATCACCCTTTGAGGAATGTCAAGTCCGGCCATGAGGGCCATTGCCTCGATTCTTTTCAGTGCATCGCGGGGAGAATTGGAATGACAGGTTGTCATGGAGCCATCGTGACCTGTATTCATCGCCTGCAGCATGTCAAAGGCTTCACCCCCACGGCATTCACCGATGACGATCCGGTCGGGCCTCATGCGCAGGGAGTTCTTTACAAGGTCCCGGGTGGTTACCTCCCCTTGACCTTCGATATTCGCCAGGCGCGTTTCAAGGCGGATCACATGTTCCTGATGGAGCTGAAGTTCTGCTGCGTCCTCGATGGTGATGATTCTTTCCGATTCGCTGCAAAAGGAAGCAAGGGCATTGAGTAGAGTGGTTTTACCTGTGCCGGTTCCTCCCGAGATGAGAATGTTTTTTTTATATTTGACAGCTTGTTCTAAAAATTTGGCTGCCTCCTCTGAAAAGGCTTCTTTTTTCACCAGGCCCGAAACATCCAGCTTCTCTTTCGAGAATTTTCTTATGGTTACTACCGGACCTTCCAGTGACGCAGGAGGGATGACGACGTTGATCCGGGAACCATCAGGCAGGCGTCCATCGACATATGGTGTCCTGCTGTCCACCCTTCTTCCGATAGGGAATAGGATTCTATCCACAATCCGCATGATGGAATCATCATTGGGGAAAGGGGTCTGGATCGCTTTTAGTAGGCCGTTTTTTTCCAGAAACACAGATCGGGTTCCGTTAATCATTATCTCGCTGACCTCGGGGTCATTGAGCCAGTCCTCGAGAGGACCGAGTCCCATTGACAAGGTGAATGCTTTCTTGGTCAGTCTTTCAACCTCAGTTGCTGGAGTAGTGGCCGGAAGCATTTCGATGATGTGCCGATAGAGGATCTTTTCCACTTCCCCGCTCAAACCTTCACGTGCTCCAGCCTTATTATCCGAATGTTCCGGGCTGATCATTTGCGGAAGCCTTTTGATGGCCTCCTGAATAATCCTGTCCTCTCCATTTTTTTCAGTGGCCGAACAAATGGTCTTGTTTTGGGGGCCTTTTTCCCGTTCCGGCATGTGGCAAACTCTAAAGTGAAAAGGACCGATTCCGACACATTGGTCCGCATAATAAGTTTTTCCCCCGTTGATCTTAAGACCGTCAATAAAGGTGCCATTGGCACTTTTGCAGTCCTCAAGGGAAAAATAATTTTTTCCAGCAACCAACTTGAAAAAGGCGTGTTTCCGGGAGACCGAGGGATGATTCAAGACGATATCACAGGATTCTTCGCGCCCAACGGTCGCCCGATCATTTTTCAGGCGTACGATCCGACTCTCCTTGGTGGGAGCAGAGAATGAAACGATCAGGTTCATGAGGTGTAATTCTCCAGGATGGGGGCATTTCACTGCCCCCATCAAAAGTGTGATTATTGGTCCTGGACGGTCACGAGGTCGCGGATTTTTTCAATCAACTTTGCCCCGATCCCCGGTACATCAGAGAGGTTCTCAACCGAAAGGAACGGGCCATTTTTTATCCTGTATTGGACAATTGCTTCGGCTTTTGCCTCGCCGATTCCAGGCAAGGCCGTCAACTGAACGGTATCAGCTGAATTGACATTGAGAAGACTTGCCGCATCTGAGTTTCGGGGAATGAAACCCGAGACCAGTAGCGTCAGAAACACCATTACCAGAGTCATCAGCATGAAGGATCTTGAACCAGGGAAAAATGAAGTTTTCATATTCGTCTCCTTTTCTGGTGAATGCCACAGAGGACATGGGGTTGTTTTCCAGTAATGAAGTCCAATCGGGGACTTGTTCTTTTTCAATGGGATCTCTTTTTTTAGGAGTCACAAATACGATGAGTTCCGTCTCTTTTTTTTGGAAGCTCTTCGATTTGAAAATCTCTCCCAGGATCGGGATGTCACCGAGAAGAGGTACTTTTGTTATCCGCTCGGCGTCATCGGTGTGGACCAACCCTGACAGCACAACGGTTTGGTCCAGGTCCAGGCTTAGATAGGTTTCCAACCGGCGTGTGAGGATCCCAGGGATACCGTCAACAGCGTTAGCCTGATCCACCATGCTGATCTCACTACGGATGCGGGTGTGGATTTTTCCTTCCCGGTCCACCGTGGGGGAAATCTGGAGGATGATTCCGTACGGCTTCCACGTGATTGTTAATTGTCCCTCTGAGTTGGTCTTTGGAATAGGGAGTTCTCCCCCGGCTTGAAAAGAAGCTTCCTGGCCGGAACCACAGACAAGACGAGGTTTAGAAATGATTCTGGCTTTTCCGGTGTAGACAAGATGATCCAGGGTTACTTCCAGCGTTTGGGCAGGTGTCAGTCTTCCTACCCTAATTCCGGAAGGATCGGCGAGAGAGGTTGACGCGGGCCATTTTACTCCGATTTCGCTAAAGGCTTCCCGGTTCACCTCGGTGAAGGAGACCTCAAAATAAACCATTTTCACATCCGCGATAGCGGGTGTTGCACCGTTAATCATGGGGATATCCATGGAGGCGCAAATCTTTTCTATCCGCTCGACATCCAAGGGGTCTGAAATTGTTCCGGTCAGGATGAGAGAATTTCCAATAATGGAGAGTTTCAGTCCGGAAATGTCATTTTGCCCCATGAAATCATTCATTCGTTCCGCGGCCAGTTTCAGGACATCGGGATGCAGGGTGCACAGGTTGATGATTCCCTCAAGGGAATTGCTCACAACGGTGACCTTTCTTAAATCCTCGATTGTCAGGAGTTCACCCTGAAAAATCATTCCTCCGGGGAATTCCTTTATGGCCAGGTTTTCAATTCCTTTAAGGGGTTCAAGCAATTCCCCGGAGTTGCCTTGAGTAGCGGAATAAGGAAGGATTTCAGTTGTTGGGTTTGCATAGAAAATTTCTTCGCCGCGGCAAAGAGAAGTGCCGGTTAAGAGAAAGACAACAATGATCTGAGTGCATATGAATATTCTTCTCATTATTCCGGTTCCATAGAAAAAGGCGTTGATTTTATTCCCTTGGTGGTAAGATCCCGGAGGTGTTCTCGGGGAATAGGACAGATCCTCGTGCGAGAAAATGAATTTCCCCGGTCTGTGAAGCTTTCAGGATGGTGATTCCCGTTTTTTGAGAAACAAGTAATGTCACTGACATCGGGTATTCTTCTCCCATTTGGGGCCGAGACCATTCTTCCAGTTTCTGCCCGACTCCGAGAACACGCACTTTTTCCGCGATGAGCTTGCTTTCGATCTTCGAAACCTTGTCCGCAAAATCCGTCCATACAATATCCACATCGTCCCCGGGTGAGATGAAATGAACCAACGTGTGAGTTTCATCAGCAGGAAGCGCTATTGCCCTGAAATCGTCCGGGATTTTTTCCGAAGGTTTCCTGAGTCGAGGACCTTCGGAAAGATCGGTCCAGAGAAGAACCTCTCCTGAAGGAACCGGGTGGAAAACCCTTTGACCCAGAATGAGATCGAGTTCTTCGGCCGAGATGGTTCGTGCAGAGAGTTCCTTTTCCAATCGGGGTTCAATGCGGAGATCTGAAGCCTGGAGGGATATCCCCGCGGGCAGGTTACGGTTTGTAGTTACCACCTCCACTCGCTCAGTTAATTCTGAGATTTCGTTATGAAGATTCTGGATCCTGGCTGTGTAGGCACCTGCGGCCAGAAGACCGAGGATGGATGAAACGATGACAAGGAGAAGACGTTGGTTCATCTCGAACTCCTCAGGGAAGGGGGCCGGCAGCAAAGGCCAGAAAGAACTCAATGTAAGATTCAATCCATTCCCGGCAGGAAGACAGGATGGCGAGGACCCCCGAGATGACCAGGGTGTTGAGGAGAACTGTTTCCACAAGGGACTGACCGAAAACCTTTCTGGTTTTCATTTATCTGCCTCTCCTTTCTTCCGCAGGGAGGATGTTCAGGTTTAGATGGAAAATTTGGAGTTTGAGAAAATCGAAAAGTCCGCTGCCGCCTTTTAAAAAACGTGAAAGAGTTAATTCGCGGACCAGGAAGGGGACTTTTCTTTCAGGCATGGGGGTTTTTCTTATCATGGCAAAATCCCTCGAGATTTTTTTTGGCAAAAAATCGGCATTCAGGAGGGGTCCGGGTTTTTCCTTCCACGTTGCGCACAAGCCCTCCACGTGGAAGGATCCAGGGAAGGAGTCACCCAAGAGAGGGATGGAAAAGCCAAAGGTTTCGGATTTTTCGGTGTTTAAAAGGTCTTCTCGAGAAAAATAGGTCGGGACCAGGTTCTTTTCGTGAGAGTGTTCCAGCTCTGTATGAACGATTTTTTCTGGCCGAACAAACTGGCTCAACCACAACCGCTCATCGAGCCATGGTGTTAATGTACCGAAGCGAACAAAAGGAAATATTGTTGCGACCAGCAAAAGAAGTAATGGCAGGACAATCACGAATTCGATCAACGTTTGACCTGTTTGCTGGGGTTTTTCCTGTTGGTTGATCAATGCCTGATCTCCTTTAGTAGAATATCCGGGATAATTTTTTTAAGGGAAGCCTCTGAAGCCACCGGTATTAAGCGTGTTTCCCAGAAGGGGTTGAAGGTGTTTGCACCTTCCTGCGGTTTGGAGGGACGTTTGTAGACCAGAGAAGCGGCTGTTACGGCAGTCAACTTGCGTTCTCCAAGGGCCAGATTGCCGGGGAAGGGAACCGGAGTTGCCTGGGCGACGATGGCCAGGCTAAGAAGGGGCTTCTTTTCTCTACTGGAAAGAGTAAGAAGGTGTTCAGGAGATCGATAGCCAAAGTCATTGGCGTCGCTTTTTGTCGAAAGGACCGTCTTCCACTTCCATCTGTAGGAACTAAAGACCCTTATTTTTAATTTATCCCGGGCGACCAGACTCCCATTGTGCAAGCTTGTTCCCCCGGTTTTTTTGACTGGGGAGATACCTGCGATGGATATCCTCCAGTTTCTGGTTTTTGTATGCTTATCCATCGTGCCGATTCTCAGTCTTTCCAGGTTTTCCCTATCCAGGTCCACCAGGCCTCGATGCATGCTGTATGCCTGCCGAATAATTTCGGCATGGCTTAACGGATGGAGCTCGGCACAAGGCATGTTTCTAGACAAGACCTTCTTTGTTGCATTCAGGCATTGATGCGGGAAAAGGTGATGGATGCCCCGATTGGAAAACTCCAGTGATCTATTTGAGAGGCGGGCGACCGGGAGAACACCCATGGCGACTCGTTTGATTAGAATTTCAAGGGTATGGATTCCCCTGGTGAGAAAGTTGGCAATGGCACCCGCATAGGGGACAAAATGCAAGAGGCGGCTGAATTTTTCTGCCATTTTCCGGTAAAAGGAGGACTCGCTGACAAGGGCGTTGAGTTGGGCCGCGAGAGCATCATTGGCTAAAACACCTCGGTTAACAAGGGAGATGGTATTGAGGGTATTTACTTGCACGTTTAGGGCAGAAAGAATGGCTGCGTCGGCGGAAAGCTGCAACCTGATTTTCTGCTGAACAATCCATGCTGTCTGGAAAAATCCCGTAAGAAAGATGGAAAACAGACAGAGGAAAAAGATGGAAAGAACCAAAGCCTGTCCTTCTTGGCGCTTATTTGCGAACATGTGCTCTGCCCTTCTCTGTTTTTGGTGGTTCGCTGAAATTGACTGCTGTCCAGGATGCCTGAAGGGGGATTCTTTTCAGTATTCCGAAAATGCCGCCTGAATCCATTCCGGGAGGCCGGAACAACGGAATTGGGATGGACAGGGGGTAATCCCAATGGACGCGGATTTGTATTAGTTCAACGGGTTCTTCTGAAAAACTGCTGTGTTTCCCGTCCCCATCGTTTACAGAACCAAGTTTTTCAACTCGGCAGGAACCCATAATTTCAGGGGGAAATACCCCATTTCTGGACAGCACCCTCTTTGCGGCTGCTTCCATTTCTAAAATATCAGCGTTTCTAACGGCTCCGACACGAGCAGCACAGAAGGCGGCATAAACGAGCTTTACCTGGGCGATAGAGACAAGAAAAAGCTGAAAGAGTCCGAAAACAAGAATGAGGAAGACAGGGAGGGTCACCAAAGCTTCAACCACTCCCTGTCCCCTTTGGTGGGGTGGCCTCAAATTATGGGTCCTTGAGGATGCCATCGTCAGGAGACCTGTTTATCGGCCTGAGGACGAAAAATCGTCCATTCCCCTCTGATTCTTTTCGCGTTCGGCTTTTTTGACGAATTTCCCAACATCGCTGTGGGCCGAACTGCCGGCGAGAGCGGCCGTCATATTGTAGAACTGGTTCCGAATGACATCCCCGAAAATTCCCACCACGGCGATGGCGGCCACGGCGATGAGCGCTACGATGATGATGTATTCAGTCATCCCCTGGCCTGATTCCTTGCGTCGAAATCTGTCCATCTGGAGTTCCTCCTTTTTTTGTTTTCCTTAAGGCAACAGGGATGCCAGAAGTGAAAAACTTCAAAATCTTCAGGTTTAACGGGGGCTTTCGGGGGACCCGGCGGGCAGTCCGGGGTTTTTGGGGACCGGATAAGGCTTCAGCGCTGTCCGGGTTCCGGACGAGATGTCCGGGAAAGGATTCTGGAACAGGTTTAGGGTGAGGGAATTAAGAGCGGTGTGAACGGATGAAGGAGTTGGTCGGTTTTGCAGGAGATTTTAAGGATTGAGATCGTTGAATGGAAAATTTTGGCCGACAAAACACCCGGAAAGGCAGGGTTCCCAAGGGGTATAATATTTGTCATCCCACAGCCGATCCTATATGATAACAGCGGTTTTTAAGGGTCCTTGAATCATTGGGGATAAAAAGGATTGAGAAAATCGGGAGGTGCGTGATGAAAAGGATTTTGACAGTTGCTGTTGTCTCTTTGATGCTGTGCGTTCCGGGGGCGGCATGGGCCGGGAACTGGTACCTGGGCGGAGGGCTTGATTTTGTGAGCCTGGGTGAAGATGTGGATTTCGTTGACAGCGGTGCGGGATTAGTCATCGATTTCGGGTACCGTTTCACAAGGGTCACGGCCCTGGACATCACCTTCGGGTCAAGCGTTCATGAGGAGGAAGGCTGGGATATAACTTACGGCCGGTTCAGCGTAGGCCCGAAATTCTTCTTCACCGATGGAAAGTTCCAGCCCTTCTTCACTGTGGGGATCATGGGCCACGCCCTGGAATACGACGATGTGAACTACGACATCGAGGGGAGCGGCCTGTTTCTCGGGTTCGGCATGGATGCCTACCTTGATGACTCCAACTCCATTGGACTTGAGATCATCACCGGCGGGTGGGACGCTGAGAACAACTTCGGATTAGAAGGGGATGGCGAGACGAGCATCTTCCGGATCGTTTACAAGTACCATTTCGCTCAGCGGTAGAAAATCCTCACAGAATGTCATCCTGATCTGGGGGGCTTTTGCCCCCCTTTTTTTGTCCGGTGTTGTCGCTGGTGTCTTGCCGGACTTTGAACAGAGGCGGGGAGTGCACCCTCGCACCCGGCAGGAACACATCAGTGCACTCGTGCACCGGTGCACCTGTGCACTCAATCCTCAATCCTCAATCCTCAATCCTCAATCCTCAAT
>Ga0272443_10002712_pt1 | contig 22053 bp, 20 predicted proteins | sample SSMAcet12_FD_193581 | JGI IMG/M metagenome (GOLD analysis project Ga0272443, IMG submission 193581) | Marine sediment archaeal communities from Little Sippewissett salt marsh, Falmouth, MA, United States - SSM-Acet-12 | ecosystem: Environmental > Aquatic > Marine > Wetlands > Sediment ...
GTGGCCGTGGCAAAATCGATATCCCTGTTGACCGGCGAATATTCACCCTCCGTATATATCGGGTTATCGCGCCTCTCCCAGTCGATACCGTCCTTTATCAATCCACCGGTGACCGATAAACGTAAATCGTTGCCGGCGCGTCCCAGGGCATAAGTTAAATTGCCGATCAACTGCTTCTCCGGGTCGAGATCCGGATTGCCATGCTCGAGATAGTCGTCACCCAGATCGGTTAAAATGCCGCCCGCTCTTTCCACCATATAAAGTTCATACTGCCGGGGAAATTTCGAGCTGTACCCAACCGAAGCCGAAAAATAAGATTTTTCTCCGTTCTTGGTGACCGCCAGCATGGCCGACGGAAGCGGATCGAAACCGCTCGCTGTCTCGCCTTTCAACAATAACAAATATGATATCGCACCGCGCCCCCGATGATATTTCGCCTCCACCGATCCGAATTTGCGGGTGTCGGTAAGATTGCCGTCTTCATACCTCTCTTCGCCTGCCTCAAGACTCACCCCGAGATCGGCCCCGCCCAGTCTTCTTTCATGCGTCAACGTGACGGCATTATCGAACATGTCGATGGTGCGGAAATATATGCCCGGGTGACGCTCGAGTTTCGATTCCGAACGCTGGTGTCTGAATTGTATGCCGCTGGTCATATCGGCATTGTGTCCGTAACGCAAACCCGCGCTGAGATCGCGGTCGCGCCGAAAACGCTCGAAGTCATACGCCGAAATAGTTGCCCGGTGGCGATAACCGCCCTCCCGTTTATACAGCCGCCCGCTCAGGTCGAGTTGCACCTTAGGGGTCAGCGGATAAATCACCTCGGCCCATTGATGGTAGGCGTCGTCATCAGTGTCGAGAAATGCCCCCTCGGAATTTCTGTATCCGGCTCCGGCCTTGAGCGATCGACCGCTTTCAGATTCATGCGTGAACAATCCCTTGGTGTAGGCATAGCCGTTCCAGCCGCTCTCGGCAACCATTCTGGATTCCGCGCGCGTCCCCTCGGGGTCGTGGGGTAGCAAAATAAGTGATGAGGAACTGTTGTCGCCGCCGAACGCCATTCCCAGCGGCCCCTCGATATTATAGGCGTTTTGAACCTGAAAAGTCGGGATGTCGTCGAAATTGGTCATGTTGTCCGGTTCGGGAAGATGCTCGAAAGGGGAGAGGCGGCGGTCGTCGAGAATGACGTTCATCCGATCGCCGGGAAGATTGAACGGCGATACTGTTTTTCGCAACGGAACTTCCTGGTATTCGACGATAAAATTGGATGGATTGAAACGCAGGAAATCTCCCGCATCATGAAAAAACGAGCGCGCCATATCATTTTTGAGATTGAAACGCTCCACAAGGAACCGCTCCTGCAGTGTGTCGTCGATATTGTAAAAATCTACCGGGTGCGTCGTGTCCTTTTTTGCCTCCGGACGGCGCATGAAAGCGCTGTCGGGGACCCACGCCGAATCCGGCTTGAATCCCGATGAATCCGGTATCCGGGGCGGGACCTCTTCCTGCGCCATTATCGAAGAACCGCCCGCTATCATAAGTGTCGTTACGATCGCTGTTATTATTTTAAATTTCATCATGCCGCCACATCTCTTTCTTTCCTCACCAGAAACTTAAGCGCCGGGTAAAACAACGGGAATATTATACAATTGGAAACAATTGTAATCAATGAAAATAACAGTCCCCCTATTAAACGGGGCCAGAACGGCTGATAAAGCCAGGCATCGACAACATCGACTATCAGATGATACATGAGTCCGCTGAAAATACCGAACAGGCAGAGCAGGGAGATATTTTTCAGGCCATAGCTGTTACCGTCGATCAGCCGTGATGCCAAAGCGCCGATCAGGCCGGTGAATGATATTCCGACCAGTTGCGAGACAAGAAGCGGAAACGGGGCCGGTCCGAGCGGGTTGAAACTGGACCACAGAAAAAAACCGATCACGCCGACACCGATTCCGGGCCATTGGCCCCACAATAACCCGGCCGCGAAGACGATAAAAAACGATGGATTTATATTATAAAGAAATACCGAAAAATAAGAAAAAACAAAAACCAGAGCCGCAAACACGGCGACTCTGGTTATTGTCTTGATTCTTGTTTCCATTATTTATCTGATAACGGCTATTTTGAATTTTTCCGAACCCTCGATCGTGCCGTCGGCCGATTTTACCTCGCACAGGGCCAGATAAACGCCCGGCGCGACTTTTTCGCCCCCGCCGTTGTCGAGGTGCCAGCCGATAACGATTTCGTCATTATTGAAATATGTTCCGTATTCACTTTCTATCGGGAAACTCCTTACATTTACCTTATCTCCCGAAACGGTGAAAAGCGATACAGTCATTTTAACCTGCTTACCGGAGGTAGATGCCGTCTTTATCTGCGTCTTGAAAGTCACCGCATCATCATCCGAACGAACTTCTATCGGGTTGGGATAAGGGCTGCTGAATATATATGAATCGGTCAGGCTCGTATCCGGATTTGTCAGGCTGAAAATAGGGGAATAGCCATAGCTCCCGGGATAGCCCGAAATTGCAGTATCGACCGGTGTCAGGACCGCAATGACATTGCGGTAAAGCGACGGGTCAAACGAAAAATAAAGCGGCGGCGGGCTCGGTTGTTGGTAACTGCCGAGAATCTCGGCCCGGCCGACTCCACCCGACGGAAATCCGACAAATGACGCCATCCAGTCTATATCCTGGGCGCCGACAAAAGTAAATGTGAATAGACTGTCGGTCAGCAATGAGAGATTTTGCAGATTGATATAATTGGCCCCCGCGTTTTGGGGCATCCTGTTTTTATAATGAGAAAGCGGTATGTCGCCTCCAATCAGTATCGTCTCGCCGTCATTAGTTGTGTCGGGCCACTCCCAGATCAACTGCGGATAATCATATCTGGGAAAATTCAACATGGCGCTGTCCGGTATCATATCATATTCGATACCCTCCGAAAATCCATGTCCGACCGGAGCCTGATCGATATTGGAACCGGTGAACAGGTTCCAGACGGCAAACTCGTTGAAGGCTTTGTAGAAGTCATATTCACCGCCGGATTTTGCCAGAATGGCCTCATCCAGTGCCTGTAAATACTGCGGTCCCGATTGCTCGGCGCATATATCCCAGGCGTCTTTTATAATAGAGGTGTCGAATTTCTCGGATAAATACATCGGGAAGACCGCACAACCGTACTGGTGTATCGTGTTGCCGGGATACACCACATGCTGAAGTCCCAGCCAGGGATAATTATAATAATAGACCAGATACGCGTAATAATCGTTGATATCGTCATAGGCCATTTCTTCCATCCAGACCGCCGTCATTTCCCACCACGCAAGGTAACCGATCGAACCGCGTGTCTCGAACTCGGTGGCATCCATGGTATAATGAATGGTATGGAAAAATTCGTGCGCGATTGTAACACGGGCCGCATCGAGCCGATCCTCCATCTCGTCGCTTAGATTATAGGGCCAGATATCGAAATCATTGTCGATTTCAATATACGACGTTACCGACCGCGGTGGAACCGATGTCTCCGGCCACGTTACGCCATAGTATGACGATCCCATGTCGGTAATATATATGTCTTTGAGACTGTCGCCGCCGTTGGTATCGTCAGGTAGAGGCGCCGGATAACCCAGGTGGTTGACCTCGAATTCCCAGACCGAGTCGGCAATTTCGGCGACCTTGTTGACATAGTCGGGAATGCCGTCGCTGTTGTCGTCCACATTGGGTAAATAAACCGAATTCGAACCGCTGGTCGTATAATGAATTCGGCAATAACCGCCGGGGGTTACAATGGAAAAAGGCAAAACCGGCCGGCCGTCGAGGAACTCGGCCTCGGCCGCAAATTTACCGGTGAAATTACCGCGATTTATCATGAAATTGAAAGCCAGTTCCGTTCCGCAGCGGTGAGGAGCACTCTCGTCGAATGACTCGGGCATCGGGCCCTCACCCCGCAGATAACGAACCTGCTCCAGCATATCCTGCTGTTGTTGTTCACTGAGCGCTGCCGCATCGGCCGTCTGCCCCCCGAAACACAGCAGGGCAAACAATGCGATCAAGATAATCTGTTTCAATGTAAACCTCTATTTCTGTTCTTTATTTTGTTTTTCATCGCTTCAAGAAATTTATAGGGAACCGGCTGAGAGCCGATTGTTCCGTAACGCCCCTGACGTCCATGATAATCCGAGCCGCCCGAAGCAAGTATCGACTTCTTTTTGACAATACCGGCATACATACGGACATGATTGCTGTAGTGGTGAGGGTGATAAACCTCGATACCGTCAAGACCGTAACCGACAAGTTCATCGATATACCTGAATGCACCGGCGATCCTGGGATGAGCCAGAAATGCCAGTCCCCCCGCCTCATGAATTAACTCGATGGCCTGTCTGGGAGACAGGTTGGCTTTGGGTACATAGGCCGGTCCTTCAAGACCGATATATTTCACAAACGCTTCATCCATATTTTTTATGGCTCCGATCCTGACCATCGCCCGGGCGACATGCGGTCGGCCGATTGCCGATCTACCGGCAATTTCCTCCACCATTTCAAAGGGTATATCTATCCCCAGTTTTTTCAATTCTTTTAACATTCTGGCGCCCCGTCTGTTCCGAATTTCTTGGAATCGTTTCAGCTCCCGGCTCAGAATTTCAGAATCGACATCCATGTAGTAACCCAGAATATGCAGATCCTCGCCGCCCCGCCCGGCCGAAAGCTCCATACCCGGAACGGCTTCGGGGTCACCGTCTTTCAACAGCTTTTTGACCTCGAAATAAGCTCCGATATTGTCATGATCGGCTATGGCAAAAGCGGCCAGCTTCTTCTTCCGGACAAGATTGAGGATCTCGTCCGGCTCCTTACTGCCGTCAGAAAAAGTCGAGTGAATATGCAGATCGATTCGTGGTTCCATTTAGATCTTGCCTTCGACAATAGTCCTTACTTCCACGGCAAGTTTGTCGCTCTTCTCCTTGATTTCTTTTATCCCGGCGTTCATCTCGTCCACAAATTCCTGATCTTCGAATCCGCCGATATTTATCTTGACGTTGTATATTGCCCCCTCAATGGCCGCTTTGGCCATCAGAGCCGCCACCCCGGCGTCCGATACGGAATTAACATTACCTTTTTCGGCCACCGTTTTGGACAGCTCCAGCACCCGCAGGGCCAATCCGGCTGTCTCAAGCGGCGTCCTGGCGGCGCCCTTGGTCGCCTCGAATATGGCCGTTTTGCGCGCCGCGATTTCCTCGTCGGTGTCTTTGATCATCTTGCGGGCGGCCATGAAACGGTCGAATGCCTCGCCGTCCTTGACGATCATCTCCTTGAGTTCGTCGCGCAGACCTTCCGATTTGTCCAGAACCTCATTCAACTCAGCGGCGACTTCTTTGTATTTTTTCTTTCCGACCGTCAAGCGGCACACCATCGAATTCAATGCCGCGCCCATTGTTCCGGCCGCGGCCGCAACCGAACCGCCTCCCGGCGTCGGTGTTTTTGAAGCGACTTCATTATAGAAATCGGCCGTGCTCCCCTGCGATGAACCGCCCGTCTGACGCAGTTTCTCCTCGAGCACCTGCGCCGGCGTGAAATTCTCCAGTTGCAGATAATACTCGGCCACGTCAAGCAGAGCCTGCTGGGGAAGAAGTCCGACTATCTCCGACGACAGGACGGTGACGCCGTAACGGGCCGCCTCCGATTTTATCGTCTCGAATACCCTGAAAACAGGCGTCTTGGTATATTTGACAAGGTTCATCGAAACCTGCGTCAACCCGCGCTCCTTGATCGAAAAGCCCATTGCCTTAACATAACGGTAACCGCCCCGCGCATAACGGACGGCATTGGCAATCTTCTTGGCGATGGAAACACGGTTGGTGTTCAGATAAACATTATAAGCGACAAGGGGAAAACGCACGCCGACCGCCGTGGCGCCCGCCTTCAGATTCATTTTAGCCGGGCCGTAATCGGGTTTGCGGTTGGGATCATTCTCGATACTCTTGCACATACCCTCGTATTCGCCCTTGCGGACCACGGCCAGGTTTTCCCTCTCCGGACGGGTCGCCGCCGCTTCATACAGGAAAATCGGTATTTGAAGTTCCTCGCCGACCCGCTTTCCGAGCTGATGCGCCAGTTCTTTGGCTTCCGCCTCGGTAAAATCGGATATCGGTATGAACGGACAGACATCGGTGGCGCCCATGCGCGGATGTTCACCCTTGTGGGTGGTCATGTCGATTACTTCGGATGCTTTTTTGATACCCCGGAAACAGGCCTCAACGGCGAATTCAGGCTGACAGACAAAGGTAACCACCGCCCGGTTGTGATCAAAATCCATCTCGCGGTCAAGCAGTACTACGGTTTCGACTGAGGTGATTTCATTTATGATTTGATCCAGAACTTCTTTCCTTCGACCTTCGGAAAAGTTGGGGACGCATTCGACTAATCTGATCATATCATTACTCCATAATCTTATTTGTTTTCATTCATGTATGATTTAAGGCCCCAGGCAAGCAGGGGAATCATTATTTCGTGATGACCTATGAAATTATAACCGCACCCGCCGTCGGCCGTGGGGCGGTTGACGACGTTCATTAACGGCCGGTAATGCGATATCATGTCGAAATTGGCCGTGGTGATATCGTGCCGCCCCGCCTTCAAATTCCTCGACACCGTCAGCGCCTTCAGAAACACCTCCGGCAAAACCACCGCCGATCCGATATTGGCGACAACCCCGCCCCTGTCGGCGCGGCCGAGCAAGCCGGCCAGGACTTTGAAATCCCGGTATGACGCTTCCGCGGTCGGTCCGGCCCGGAACGATCCCTGCTGGTGCACGATGTCGGCGCCCACCACCAGATGCACCGTGGCCGGCACGCCGAGCCTGTCGGCGGCCGCAAAGAGCGAATTGCGACGGTGTTTGGCTTTCTCGGAATTTATATATATCCCGGCCGCTTCGCCCAGCCCGCAGGTCTCCTTTTCGGCGGTTTCCGTTACACCATCGAAAAGCAGTCCCGTATCCGCCGCCATCCCGAACGAGCCGTCGGCAAGACCGGCCTGGACATCTTCCGATGTTTCGCCGAAAAAGGCCGACTCGAGATCATGAATCAAGCCCGCCGAATTCATGGAAATACCGGTTACAATACCCTTCTCCATCAAATCGATTATGACAGGGGAGAGACCGACCTTGATCACATGGGCGCCCATCATAACATGAAAGGGGAATCCTTTCTTCCGGGCCCTGACTATTCGCTTTATAAAATCATTGAAATCGGCCGCCTTGAGATATTTGGGCAGGCTCTCGAAAAATGATGCGGCCGAGGGATTGTCGAGAGGACGACCTGATGATGAAATCCGGGTCTTGCTCTTACGACGTTTTATCGAAATTGTTTTGACCTTGTTTAAATCGGCCTGTTTGTACTTACCCATTTGAAATCAGAATTCCACTATTTCGCCAAGCTCATAATCGGTCAACTCGGCTGAGATTGATCCGACAAGTATCTTCGTTTTCATCAACACCGGCATCTTCAGACGGTCATCGGTCAGCCAGACTTTTAACCGGCCCTCGTGCTTGAATATCCCGGAGGCCCTCATAAGAGGCTCGAGAACAAGACAGTCGAATGTGCCGGCCTTTACTTTGACCGTTTCCTTCTGAACCACCTTCACTTCCAGCGGATAGTTTTTGCCGTCGGTGAAATTTTCTATATAAAAAGACTTACCCACTGTCAAATCCTGCGTCCGGGCATAATATAAAATCGACAGCGCATCCTGGACAAAGGGAGCCACCTCGATCGTGTCGCCCTTGTAAAACGCGACATTATTAACCTGATCGATAGCGTATGATCGGTTGGCGCGGTACTTACCCTCCTTCAAATTTTTCTCGAAATACCAGCTGAAAATTCCTTCGGCATCGACAATAGATTCCGCCTTGTCCTCGACCCTGTAAAAAGACGAGAAAAATTTGTTCGAATTGGCCGTGGTTACCAGCTGATAACAGGGGCGGCCGTTATATTCGACCAGTTCCTTGACCTCCATGCTGGCGTATCCGGCATTGATAAAGCCATAACCGATATCGAAATGAAGCCGTTCGCCGACGCCGAAAGCGATATTTTCCACGAACCGGAACGGATTATCGTCCGCCCCCGTGGAATCAGAACCGGTCTGGGCCGAGGCCAAACCGGGAATAATACGGGTGAAATACAACGCGCCGACAAGAAGAGCCGTCAATGACACCGATATAATTACTTTTCTGAGCATCGCTCTATTCGATTTCCCCTTTCGATCTGGCTGCTTCTATTATATGCGGCATAATACGCCCGAGTTCCTCTGCTATTTCCAGAAATGTCTGATTGTACATATCGAGCGATCCCCCGATCGGGTCGGCGATATCGTCGCCGTTGCATCCCGGTTCGGGATAGTTCGTGAGGAGGTAGGTCTTTTGTGCCGCCTCGGGATCGATCGTCAAAACGTCCCGGCAGTGATTCGAGGTCATGCAAAGAATCAGATCGGCATTGCGAATCGACTGTGATGTCAACGGGGAGGACTGATGGTGTGATATATCGGCTTCCCACACCCGCGCCGCCTCGACGGCATAGGTGGTCGCCGGAAACCCGGTTGCCGCCGCCGTCCCGGATGAACAAACATCGATACCGTCGATTTCCCGGTTCTCCAGGAGTTTTCTCATACCCCCTTCGGCCATCGGTGATCGGCAGGTGTTGCCGGTACAGACAAACATGATGCTATACATGGTCGATCGCTATAACCTCACTATTTTCTTTTTTATTTCTTCCCGCGTGAAAGCGCCGGTTCGCAGTATCTTGTATTTCTCGTCGGAACAATCCACCACCGTCGACGGCAATGCATTCAAATGTCCGCCGTCAAGGTATAGATCGACCTGATCCTTGAACATACGTGAAATTTCCTCGATCGTCTCGAGATTCTTCCCACCCGATAAATTGGCGCTGGTCGCGCTAAAATTGTATTCCGTTTTTTTCATCAACTTGGCGATGACCGCCGATGATGAGTATCTTATCCCGATTTTGCCGTCAATGACGACCGGCTTCGGTAATCCCGATTTATCCCTCAGTACCAGTGTCAGCGGTCCGGGCAGGAATTTCTGGGCCAGTGTCTCTGCCAGACAACATTCACAACCCAGTTCGAAAATCTCATCCCGGTTATGGACAAACAGGGCGCTGGGAAGATCCAGCGACCTTTTCTTAAGTTCGTAAATTTTTTCCAGAACCTTGATATCATCCGCGCGGCCGAGCATGCCATACCTGGTTTCGGTTGGCGCCACGACAATTCCGCCCCCGTTTAAAATATCAGTCGCCTGAGCAATTATCTTGCGGTCCGGTCGCGATTTGCTGATTTTTATTATATTAATACTGGTCATCTATCGCCCCTGTGTCATCAGGATGTACTTCCATTGAATCAAGCAATGGGGGAATATCCTCATCATACATTTCCTCGATATTTTGAACATTTACCGTTACTTTAACCACCCAGGCATTGGAATATCCGGCCTCGATCGCGGCCGGGAGATATGCCTCGGCGTCGGCCCGGTCGGCAAAATCACCCACCCGGACCTTGTAATATGGGACTTCATAGTCAAGATATACCTTGCGGTCGAAAACTTCGCCGGCCACTTCCTTTTCTCGGTCCGCCGGCCCGTAAGTGTTGGATGTAAACAACTGTATACGGTATGTCTCGAAATCGTCGATCAGCGAGTCGATCGCATCGACTGTAAATACCGATACCGAATCGGTCGCCGCCGTACTGTCCACCGAAGCCAGGATTGGATATTTCTCCGGTACAATTGCGGCATCCTCCGGCAGCCCGATCGGATTGTAAACCGACCCGCCGTCGTCGCGGGTTTCCGTCGGTCGCGTCTCCTGCGGCCGGTCAAATGTTCCGCGGCATCCACTCCAGACCGTAAACAGCAGAAACAATAAAATCGCGAATGAAATGCCGCTATAAATATTTTTTGAGATCTTCATCTTTCTTGAGTTCCTTAATAACCTGCTTTACCTCATTGGCTTTGGTTTTATGAGCCACCAGGACAATGTCGTCGGTTTTGACGATCACCAGGTCGGAGACACCGAGCGATACGATAATTCCATCCGAATCGTTGAAAACAGTAGTCTCGAATGAGCCGGTCGTATGAGCCGTGCCGATCACCACATTGTTATCTTTGTCTTTTGTTTTATACCGCTCCAGCGCGTTCCAGCTGCCCACATCATCCCAGATTATATCGCCCTTGATGGCCAGGACATTTTCGGCGTTCTCCAGAACGGCAAAATCGATTGATATCGCATTGCTGTGATCATACAGATGTTTGCGCGTCGCCTCTTCTTCGTCAGTGCCGATAGTCAGCGCATATTCGTCAAGCTGGGCGCCCATGCTCGGCTGGCACTTGCTGATGGCCGACAACAGGCTGTTAACCGACCAGATGAACATTCCCGAGTTCCAGAGATGCCGCCGCCCGTAATAATACTGCTGGGCCACCGCCACCTTGGGCTTCTCCGTGAAGGAATCGACCTCAAAAACCGGGATACTCTCGATAGCCTTATACATGTCGGCCAGCTTGATATAACCGTAAGCGGTCTCGGGGCGCGTCGGATCGATACCGATCGTAATCAGCTTGTCCTCGTCGGCCGCTATCTGGGCGCCGACCTTGATGATTTGAAGCAGTTTTTCCGGCGGTTTGATTATATGGTCGGCCGATAGCACGACCATTACCCCGTCGGGATCGATCTTTTTTATATGCTCCGCCGCCAGTCCGATGGCCAGACAGGTGTCGCGCCCGAACGGCTCGGCCAGAATATTTTCCTTTTTCAGATCCTCGATTTCATTGAGAATCAAAGGCGTCATATCTTCCGAAGTGACCACGATGATTCTTTCCACCGGAATAAGAGGCAGCACCCGGTCGATTGTCTCGTGCAGCATGGTTTTATCCGAAATCAGCTTGAGAAGCTGTTTCGGGCGCTGCATGCGCGACAGGGGCCAAAATCGTTCACCCCTGCCCCCCGCAAGTATGACTCCGTAAATCAATTGGTCACCCTCCTGTAAAACAAAATTGATATTTTAAACAAGCCCGGAGATATTGTCAAGCCGCACCTGTATTTATTCGCCGAATACGACAGCCTGAAATTTGAAAATAATCGCGTCGGAAGACTTATACGCATCCCGCGCCAGCCCGGCTTTACCACATGTCTGCTCGAGAAACCGGGTCCTGTCCCATCCGTAATCGATCGCCACCTGCGGCAGGAGCAGCCCCCTGTTGCTGCCCTTGAATATCATTAAGCCGTCGCGGCCCACCTCGATCTCCTCCAGCGACTCGACCTTCTGCATCGGGCTTAATACCGAAATCTCGATATGCAGTTCATCCAGCTCGGCCCGGCTCACTCGCGAGAACCGATGGTCCTCGACCGCCGCCTTTATGGCGCAGTTCGATACTGTCTTGTATAATGGTTCCACAGCCGTCGTATAGCCGATACACCCCCTCAACTGCCCGCTCTTCTCAAGCGTCACAAAAGCGGCGCCGAATTTCCTTAAATTATCGGGAACATCGAATTCCGGAACCGACCCGTCGGCCAGATAGCTTTCAAGTGTCTTGCGCGCGATATTTAACAATATTTGTCTGTCCTCGGCGGACAATTCTAACTGATACGGCAATTCCTCGTTTTTACCGGAATTACCGGCTTTTGAACCCCCTGTATCCGTTTCTTTTTTACCCGTTTGATCGGATTTATACAAAGCGATGGCGGCATAACCGACGACTGATTTTTTATCGCCGGAAATATCCCCTGAATCACCATATTTCAATATTTTGGCCCGGTTTGCCCCCCGGGCAATAGCCGCCTTCATCACCGCCGCCGCCGGCCCGCCGCCGCACATCTCCACCGAACCGTCGGCAAGGTGCATCTCCAGCCGGACCGGATCGAGATTCTCGAAACAGGCCAGACCGGTTGAATCATATTTCCAGCCGACCGATGCCGGCTTATAATGCTGCCAGTCCGACGATGATATAAAAATCGTTTCGGAATCGAACTCGACCGATTTCAACGCCTCGGCCAGCAGCTTGATATTGGCTCTTTTCTGGCTCCCCATAATCACCGGAACCATCGTGAAATCATCCAGCACCGTCTGCAAATAGGGGAGCTGTACCTCAAGGCAATGTTCCTGAAGATGAGCCTCCGGCACAAAACTGATTTTTTCGGATTGTGAAATAAGTTGACTCGTAATCGCGCTGTCGATTTTGACATCGCCGAACGGCATCGACCACCGACCGTCCGGGGCATAAACCGAAATTCCATCGAAAGCATATCGATGTGAAGGTCCGCACAAAATAACTTTCCTAACATCAGATCCTTCAAGGAGTTTATATCCATAAGCGGCAATCTGACCGGAGTATACCAGCCCGGCATGCGGAACCACCAGCGCGATCAACTGACCGTCGATTTCGGGCAAACCTGTGACCGAAGCCAGATGATTATCTACCATTTGATGAAGCTGTCCCGGATCGGCCGAGTAAAACATACCGGCCACCGCCGGCAATCTTACCGGGGCATTCCCGGAATACGCCGAAAGACCCGCCAAAACGGAAAATAAAGCCAGAAAAATCAGTGTTTTACGCATACTTATACCTCATGTCAGAATACGAATCTTTGCATAGAGGGTCAAGCAAAAAAGTGTTGACTATTCCCCCGGAAATCGTTGTATAATATTAAGTATGAGTAAAGTAACCGTCATCAGATCATCCGGCGCCCGAATCGATAAAGGTTTGAGTAAAGAAGAATACCGGCGAATGCTCGAGCACGGTCTGAGCAATCTCATGGAAACCGACCGCATCGGTCCCGGTATTCGCCGCCTCCTTCAGGGCAAAACAGTCGGCATGAAAGTCAACTGCCTGGCGCGGAAATTCAATTCCACACCGGTGCCCTTGAGTGAGGCGCTTGGCGATATACTGATCGGGGCCGGTTTTGAGGAAAACAACCTGCTGACCTGGGAACGCCAGTCATGGGAACTGGAAAAAGCGGGCTATACCCTCAATGCTTCTTCGTTCGGCCGACGCTGTCTCGGAACCGACAGCAATGGTGTCGGTTACAGCCGTGATTTCCACAGCTCCGGCAAAGCCAATTCGCTGGTCACCCGCATCCTCACCGATATGGTTGACTGCAATATTAATCTGCCCGTCCTGAAGGATCATTCCCTCGCCGGACTATCCGGCGGGATGAAGAACATGTTCGGGGCCGTCAATAATCCCAACAAATATCACGGCAACAACTGCAGCCCGTATGTCGCCCATGTATCCGGTCTTTCCCCGATAAAGAGCCGAAACAAACTGTCCGTCATCGACGCCGTCAAAGTGCAGTACAATATGGGGCCGGGTTACGACAGCCGCTATCTCGACTGCTATGGTGGCCTGATCATATCGACCGATCCCGTCGCCGCCGACCGAATCGGCCTTGAAATACTCGAGCATCTCAGGAAAAAACATAATCAACCATCGCTTGCCGAAGCCGGAAGACCGGTCAAATATCTCGACGAAGCCGAAAAAATGGGCCTCGGCATTGCCGACAAAAATAAAATCGCCGTTAATGTCATCACCATCGACAACGACGGTCATACCTCGAAAGGGGAACTGCTCTGATGGATCGCAGGTTGTTTCTAAGATGCGTCGGGTGCGGCGCCGCCGTCACCGCCGCAGCGCATACCGAATTGATACCGGATATGGTCGGCGGTATACAAAACGCCTGCGCCTTCGATTATACCAAAAAACTCTCGGAGATCGAGGCCAGATACTATAAAAAACTCGAAAACGGCGGCATCGAATGCGAACTGTGCCCCCGGCATTGTCTGGTGACCGATCTCGAGCGCGGCTACTGCGGCGTCCGCGAAAACAGGGGAGACGTTTATTACACGCTCGTCTATGGCCTGCCATGCGCCGTCAATATCGATCCGATCGAAAAAAAGCCGCTGTTTCATTTCCATCCCGGAACCTCCGCTTTCTCGCTGGCCACCGCCGGATGTAACTGCAATTGCAAATTCTGCCAGAACTGGGATATTTCGCAGTCAAGACCGGAGCAAACCGAAAACCTCGACCTGCCGCCCAAAAATATCGTCGATATCTGCGAAGCCAGAAATGTGCCGACCATCGCCTACACCTATTCCGAACCGATTATTTTTTATGAATACATGTATGATATCGCCGAGATGGCCCACGAAAAATCAATTAAATCGGTTATGATAACCGGCGGCTATATCGAAAAAAAACCGCTTCGACAACTTCTGACACAACTCGATGCGGTCAAGGTCGATCTCAAGGCAATCAGGGAGCCATATTATAAAGATATAGTTGATGGCGAGTTGGAGCCTGTTCTTGAAGCGTTGGTTGAAATAAAAAAGGCGGGCGTCTGGCTTGAACTGGTTTACTTAGTGGTGCCGACCCTCAACGATTCCGAGGCCGAATTCAAAGAACTGGCGCGCTGGATCAAAACCAATCTGGGCGCCGACACGCCGATTCATTTCTCCCGATTCCACCCCCAGTACCTGTTGAAAAACCTGCCTATGACACCGCGATCGACTCTTGAAAAAGCACATCAGATTTGCCGCGCCGAGGGACTGGAATATGTTTATCTGGGTAACCTGCCCGGTCATCCGGCCGAGTGCACGTATTGCCCGTCATGCGGAAAATTGTTGATTGACCGGCGCGGATATCGCATATATAAGAATATTATAAAAGATGGCCTTTGTCCCGACTGCGGGAAACAAATACCCGGAATGTTCTAAATGAACCGTAAAGCCTTTTTGCTCGGCTTCTTTTCCATCGGCGGTCAGGTTCTGCTGTTGCGCGAACTGGTTGCCTCATTCAACGGCGATGAACTCTTTATCGGAACCGCCCTGTTCGGCTGGTTGCTGGCCGTCGCCCTGGGCGCCTCATTTGGCGGCAATAAAAAAATTAATATCGGTTCCGAGCCGCTTTTTGTTGTCGGGGTGATTCTGCTGCCGCTGATGATTATCGTCGCGCGGCTGTGCCCGCTCCTTGTCACCGACTCACCCGGCGAAATTATCGGTTTCTCCACCGCCGCCTTTTTCTCGGTATTAATCATGGTTCCGGTCGGGACAATATCCGGCTGGCTTTTTACCGCCATTACCCGCGAGGGACACCGTCCGGCCGCCTCGATCGTCAGGGTCTATCTTTTTGAGGGAATCGGGGCCTTTATCGGCGGCGTCATCATCGCCGCGCTGGTCGGACTGGTTTATTCGACCCTGGCCATGACAATCGCGCTGGGCATAATTGTCATCGTGTTGAACCGGCTTCCCGAAAAAAAATCGCATATATATTTCACGGCCGGGAGCATGGCGGTTCTGCTGATTGCCTGCTGGGGCGGCATCCCATATCTTGATAATTATCTGGATTCAATAAAATATGATTCATTCAAAATCGAGAAATCTTACGATACCCACTACGGCCACCAAACCATACTCAGCCGGAACGAATCAAAAATTCTGCTGACCGACAATACCATCGAAGCCGTCCGGCCCGATCTTCTTAATGCCGAAAATAATCTTCTGCCGCCTCTCCTGTACAAACCGGAATCTCGAAATATCCTGTACATCGGGCGCGCCGAGTTCGGTGTCATGCAGCTTGCCGACAGCCTCGATAATATAAAATTGAGCGCCCTTGACCCGCGCCTGACACTGTCACCGGTCATCGACGGACTTATCCCGCGAAGCGACCTCCTTCATCGCATCCATGACGATCCCCTGGCCTACTTTATCCGGCGCCGACCGGTCGGCAAATATGACGTCATTATTCTTAATCCGGGGGAACCGGGCAACCATAAAAACAGCCGCCTTCTGACCGATGAGTTTCTCAATCAAACCAAGGCGATGCTGCATGAAAACGGCCTCCTCTTTTATCCCTCGCCCTATGATTCCGACCGGTATATTTCGCCTGAGAAAAAAAATATTCTGGCGCTGATATACAATACTCTCCTGACCGCTTTCGATCATGTGGCCGTATGGCCGGGGGGGAGCACCATGTTTTTTGCGTTCGACGATTCGACAATTAATGTCGCTCCCGAAATTATCATGTCCCGGGCCGATTCGCTGGACTATACCCCCCAATACATCAACGATATTTATCTGGCCGATCGCTTTCAGGAGCTCAGACTGGCCCGTCTCGATGAGGCCCTTAAATCGGGTAGTCGGGCAAACAACCTGAACAAACCGGTCCTGCCGTATTATCAGGCCATTTTCAGATCATCCACCGACAGCCTCGACAGGGAATTAATTCCTTTCCTGTTTAACCATCCGCTTATTATGATTGCCCTTCCAATTATGATATTCATCCTTTTTCTCGCTGTGGCTATCGGGAAAAAGAGACGTCGGAAATTCGGTCTGTTTCTTTATTTCGCCGCCGGCATTATCTCGCTTTCGCTGGAATTGATCTCCTTTTATGTGTTTCAGTCCACCGCCGGATCGCTTTATTCAGAGATGGCCGTCCTGATCGGGGCCTTTATGCTCGGTCTGGCCCTGGGGGCGTACTACTCATCGCGAATCGACAAGGAAAATCTGGAATACCCGGCGCTGTTACTTTTGCTCACCTCGGCCGTGGTTTACTATACTTCCTATGAAAATATCGGGGTCGGCCTGACCCTTATATACCATATCTGTTTTCTCTTTACTATGGCGCTCGCCACCGGTTCATTGTTTGTGGCGGCCACCGATCGTTACTATTATGGTCGTTCACAGTCCAATCGGGGAATCGGTTATGCGCTGGAGATTCTCGGCTCATCTATCGGGTCGCTGACAGCGGTGACACTTCTGCTGCCGATAATCGGACTGCAATGGCTGTTGATATCATTCATTTTTCTTATTATTCTGACCATTATAGGGGCCATTCTGACCGCAAAGCCATAATTACTTCAGGAAATGCTTATCAGCTCGATTACGGAAAAATCGAAAATAATAAATTGCCGCCCGGGGAAAAATGAATTAAGATGGTGTATATGAAAAATTCGAAACGACATATTTTATTTCTTAACTCGCCGTATCGGAAACAGGATATGGCTTTCTATATGAGTCTCCTCAAAGGAGCCTTTCATATCGCGGTCGATGGCGGCATAAGGTTCTTCCTGAAAAACAAACTGCGGCCCGATATTCTGATCGGCGATTTCGATTCCGCACCCCGGATGTCACAAAAATATTTGTCATCGATCGAGGTTATCCGTCATCCGGAACACAAAGATAAAACCGACAGTCAACTGGCGCTCGAACTGGCGCTGGAGCGGGGGGCCGAATGCATCGATATCTGCGGCGGCATCACCGCCGACGAGATAGACCACACCCTTGGCAATATATTTCTTCTGGATCTGGTCAATAAATATAATAAGCGGCATGGTTGCCGTGTTATTGCGCGTCTGATCGGCCCGAATAACATTGTGTACCTGCTTCATAATAATTCCATCGCGCTGAAGGCCCGAAGGGATGATTGTCTTTCGGTGATTCCTTTATCCGAATCGGTTAAGCTTGATTTCAACGGATTGAGCTATCCTCCGCCAGCGAAACCTCTCAAATTCGGCGACAGTCTGACTCTTCGCAACAAGTTCAAAAACGCCCGATGTCATATCGATATTCATGGAAAAGCAATCGTGGTGATTGTCCCGGCCTCATGAGCGTCATAAGAAACGCGTTCTTTCCTGAAAACATCAATCAATGATAATATCCCCATGACTGCTCGAATACCCGGCACATTTTGAAGCGACTGATATTTCTGATTTTCCATCTCAAATAATGAGAAGTTATTTTTTCCGTAATTCCCCCGGCAAGCGACATTATAAAATTCGCGAATCAGGCGGATAACCGATATTATCCGGCCTGTAAATTTTGGAAAATATGAAGTTCTGCATTTGCAAATTTTGTGGTAATCCAGATTGACTGTATAGTGATTTTATCGGGCAACCGACATCGTTGATTTCATGGAATTGGGGCGATATGGGGTTATTCATATCATCAATTTTCGTGCGTGAAGAAAATACATTAAATTTAAGAATCATTTACTTGACAAAACAAAAACTCCGTATATATTTGGTGAAAATTAACAGGGGCCTTTGCCGATATAAGTTAAGAGGTTCCGACAGTTTCGATACTGGGAGATCGTCCAACGGCAGGACATGCGGCTCTGGACCGTAGAATCGGGGTTCGAATCCCTGTCTCCCAGCTTTATTTTTGTCAAATTTTCCAACTTTTTGCTTGACAACGACTTAAACAGCCCCTATTTTGCTAATAATCGAAAGTGTCAAAAATGTGCCAAGCAAAAAATGAGCAGAATTTATTACCGAGACAAAAAACGGGGTGGGAGAACCTGGTTCATAGACTATGCCTATCAGGGACGCCGAATCCGGAAAAAAATCGGTCCATCGAAGCGTCTTGCTGAACTGGCATTGAAAGACATCGAAATAAAGATTGCCAAAAATGAACTCGGCTTTGCTCCATCCGATATCACTCTCGAAAAATTCTTCGAGGAGTTCGACAACTTCTCCCGGGTGAATCATGCGCCGGAAAGCCACAGGCGTTATAGAAACATCATAAACAATTTCAAGATATTCCTAGACGATCGACGCGCTATAAAACTGAGCCAGCTCAATCCCAGGTTATTCGAGGAGTACAAGATCTTCCGCAGAGAAAAGCCGCTTCACAAAAAAATCGTGGCTAAGACCAACACGGTCAATATGGAAGTCAAAACCCTACGGACCATTTTCAACTATGCCATCAAATGGGAATACTTGAAAGAGAATCCAACCAAAGGTGTTAGTCGACTAAAGGTAACCGACGCCAAGAAACCCCGCTTTCTTACCAAGGAAGAAATAAGATGCTTACTCGATAGCTGTGGGGATGATCTCTATCCGATTTTCTATACATTCATATTTACCGGGATGCGTCTGGGCGAGCTTCTTAATCTTACTTGGGATGATGTCAAGCTTGACAAGAGAAGGATCTATGTTCAGAAGAAGGATTTCTGGCAGCCGAAGACGGGGGAGAGGATCATCCCCATGAGCGATGATATCTATAGCCTTTTCGAAAAGCTTTATCAGGAGAGAAAACCGGAAGCCAAATTCGTTTTCCCGGGAAAGAATGGCGGCCGGCTTACTATAAGGCTCAGAGAGCGCCTTATCGTGGTCGCCAGGCGCTGCGGATTCGATGACGTGACCAAAATACACACTTTGCGGCATACGTTCGCCAGTCACCTTGTAATGAGCGGTGTCGACCTTCCTACGGTCCAGAAACTGATGGGCCATGCTGATATTCAAACCACCATGATCTATGCCCATCTGGCTCCGGACCACCTCGCCGACGCCGTAAATAAGCTGTCACTGGATGATTGATTGTTTTTATTTGGATTATAAGTTGAGAACTGATTCAAATCAGGGCAGATCTATTTTTGGCAGATAATCGATTCTTCCTTTTTCCGAACGCTTATTCAGCCATTTCTGCACTTCACTCTCCTTGAAACGAACTAATCTCCCGACCTTAATATGCGGAATAAATTGCAGATGCGTCCAGCTGTATACGGTAGACAGCTTTATACCAAGCAACTCAGCCAATTCTTCCGGTGTCAGGAGCTTTTCCATTACATTAATCCTGCCATTCTACCGGTTGATGTTTTTTTTCTGCTATCCCAACTCTGTCGCGATCTATAAGACAGATCATAGCATTCCCGGCAGCCGAAATACTTCCCGCGGGGCGGCAGATAAAGTTTTTTGACTTTATTAAGACAAGGATTGCCACCGTGCTTTTGAATGGGGCATAGAAACCACCAGAGGCGTCTCCCGGACCTTGTATATGTCAAATCAATGGGGACAATATATTCAACAGGCTCATTGGCCACAGAATAGTTTAGTCTCAAAAATCCATGTTGATAAACGTCATTTCCGGGCTCTCTTCCAACGGCAATTTCAGATCCAGTACCAATCCTTAGATTAGATTTCCATGCAGCCCAGCTCTGGATGAGATTCTGCCTTAGCATTGGATTTATATCAAATATCAGACAATCTTCAACAACGATCTTCTTCATAATATCCTCGAAATCCTGCAGATTGCTGCAAATTGTATAAGGGCTACCCTTTTCTTCTGCTTTCTCCAGGGACTACTACGGCAGTGAGCCAATTGGGATCTGCGATTCTATCCACAATTCTCTCCCAACCTGGCCAACTGCGCAATTCCTCCTTGTTATAATTTGTGGATATAAAAGTTGGAAGTATATTCTTCCATCTGAAGTCGAAAAACTCATCCTGCAGTGTCTGATTCCAGCCTAATTTATCGTCATATCCTCGTCCCAAATCATCAATAAGAATTATACTCTTTTTCCAATCTTGACCGGCGATCGGTGGCACCCTTTCATTTTCAGAATTTTCAGATCTTAGTTTTGATATCAATTCTGCATGTGTTACCATTTTTATGTTTGCATAGATATTTGGAGGGTGGCCATCCGGAATCTTTTTGTTAGCAAAATGGCGTTTGATATATTCTTTTATTATAACGCTTAATACTGAGGTTTTCCCACATCCGACATCGCCTATTAATATTAAACCTCGAGGATGGTTCGTAAATAGGCTGTCGATCGATTTCTTCACTATCGGTTTGATTTGATCATCGATCTGATCTAAATTGGTGCCAATATGTCTTGGCGATAAAAGCGCTCGAAGACAGTCATCATAATTTTGTGATTCCTGGTTTTCCATAATTTTTCTTTTTTCTCCCTATAGATTTATTCTTTAATTTTTTAAATTCTTTTAATTCTTGTTTGTGGCCGCTCGTGTTTTGTTTGCGTTTCATAGGTGTTTCATCTGAGTTTCGCAAGGGCTCTTCTGTGGATTGGTAAATGTCATAATTACATATAGTTATGAGCGTAAAACTGCTGTTCGCTTTTAAATCGGCCTCACGATTCGATTTTAGTGATTTTAGGTATCGGTGAACCGTGGTCCGCGACCATTTCCAGCGTTTAGCCAATTTGGCCTGTGACGTGAGATATTGGCCACGTTGAATCGTAACATATTGGCCATTAAATGGAACCAGCCGGGTTTCATGATTGGCCAGCTTGATCAGGTCCTTAAATGCTTCATATTCCGTAAATGGCCGATCCATGTTTAATGGATGCCACCGCCAATCGTCATCCTTTCGCCAATCCTTTACCCAACCACGTTTCATATATATCCTTTATAATTTGGATCAATGGCGCCCAAGCTTAATGGCACGGTTTGAACGATGGATGCCATCGATCCGTATTAATACGCTTTCAATTTGTAGTGCGCTATTTCGGGGATAGCAATGCTAGTTTTCAACTAGCATCCTAAAGAAGAAAATCAGAAAATTGGTGGTAGGGGAATCAATAGCAATTCCAACTGATTTGTGAATCCGGCATATAAGAGCATATAAAACCGGTATGTATAGAATTTTTCAAATGAACCCATAAATCTGGGTTTTTTCCTTTTATCCTATTTTGGGCAATCGAAATGCAGTAAAGAACGGCTTTTCTTGCCTTTTCTTTATCGGAATTGAAGCTTCTTGAGGATTTTCTTAAATTTAGACATTTATTTAGCTCGTTCTGAATGAATTGGGCTTCTTGTTGTTGATCAATTACTGATTCTGTTTGATTATTGCTTTTCGCAGCATTAATATTTTTAATTAGTAGGTCATACTTAGATTTTAAGGCTGTTATCGTCCTTTTATCCATGATTCTATCATTGTATGAATCAATGGAAGGTGCCATATCTATATTACCGTTAATGATATTACTCATTTCAATGACATTAATCTTCTTGCCAGGATTAGAGATTAATAAATGAATGTATCTTAATCCCTTTAGATTCTTTATTGGTTGCAGTCTCTGGCCATTAAATTTTATGGACCAGTAATCCCCATTTTTTCTAAATTCATTGTTACAATTTGATTCCAATGCTTGGTGCTCACTATACAATTCTAAAAGAACAGGAACGTTATCTCCCTGGTCACCTATTATTTCAGATAATTCATCGAAAATTTCTGCCTTCCTCAGAGGTAGAGCTAC
>Ga0272443_10002713_pt1 | contig 22035 bp, 14 predicted proteins | sample SSMAcet12_FD_193581 | JGI IMG/M metagenome (GOLD analysis project Ga0272443, IMG submission 193581) | Marine sediment archaeal communities from Little Sippewissett salt marsh, Falmouth, MA, United States - SSM-Acet-12 | ecosystem: Environmental > Aquatic > Marine > Wetlands > Sediment ...
CTGAGAGCTTCCTGAATCCACTGCATCACCCTCAGGGCGCCGGTGAAACTTTCGACGAGCCCGAGGGTGCTGTTCGTGGACGCGGGGTCGATCCACCAGCCGGTCTCTTTGTGCATTCTCGCCCAATGAAGGTTGAACCAGAACATGGGGGCGGAGCCGACAAGCCAGGTCACGAAACTCCAGGCTGAAAGCGCCTTCCACTTGCGCGACCAGCCCAACCGCACGAGCAGGTAGGCGCCCGTGGCCGGGAAGACGAAAACGCCGATTGCATGGCAGTGGGCGGCCAGGACCGCGAACAGGCCCCACAAAAAGTGCCACTGTTTCGAGCGGGGTTGGCGCGCGACCTCTTCGGTTGCCCAGAGACAGAGGACCATCAGGAGCATGAGCAGGCTGTAAACGCGCAGCTCCTGACTGTAATGGACGGCTACGGGCGAGAGGGCGGCCAGGAGACCCGCCACGGGGCCGCTGCCGGGGCGGAGGCGGTCAGCGAGCTTCATGATCATGGCGACGGTCAGCACACCGAAGACCAGGGCCAGCAACCGCAGCGTCCATTCGCTCGCAAACAGGAGCGACCAGACTTTGAGGAACAGGAAGAAAAGTGGCGGGGAGTCCTCGATGAAGGGTAACCGCGCGACCGTCTCCCACCAGGAGTTCTGAAGGTGCAAGAGTGTGACGGCCTCGTCCCGCCAGGCCGCGGTCGTCTGGATGCCGATGAGTCGCCAAGCCACCGCTATCGCGAGAATCGCAACCGTCGTGAGGATGCGGCGCCAATGTCGGGAACCTTCCTCCGTCTGTGGTGGGACGGGTGGGTTCAGCGGTTCGCTGGTGGCCATGGCCAGTCCTCCTTGTACGGCCTGCCATCAGGATCGCCCGGACCGGTCGCAATCGTGCTTTCCGCCCGGCGGGTTTGGCTCCGATGCTGGCAGTAGGTCATGGGGTGTCTGCGCTTTCTACCCTGGGTGGACGCGGTTCTCGTCATGTTGCGTGCCGGGGATTCGTTCAGCCGTCTGGAGCCGTTCTCCGTTGGCCGCTGCTGATTCTACAGGCTGCCGCGCGACAGACAAAGCCCACGGAAGGCAGGACGGCGGGGTAGATTGAGGAGGTTCACGAGGGCGGCCCGGATTGGTGGGCGGGCGGCTGCACGAGGCAGCGGGTTGGTAAGCGTTCCCCACGAACTGCCGTACAAGTTCCGCGCTTCCGGCCGCCGAGTCGTTCCGGCCGAAGCATTGGCATGGACAGTCAAGGGCAGGCTGGGTTGGCCGGGATGCCCGCTCCCGTCGCACAGCCGAGGAACAGCGTGACGTCGCTTGTTGTGATCGAGTCGCTTTCGTCCAAATCAACTATCCAGCACGTCGGGTGTTGCGAAGAGTCGAGCTCGCCAAGACAGTTTTGCAGCACGGCGAAATCGTCCAGATCAGCGTCGCTGTCGCCGTCGAAGTCGGACGGTATTTGAGGGGCCGACACGGTGACCTGCACGGTATCGCTGTCCGAATTGTTCATCGCGTCGGTGACGGTCAGCGTGTAGACGGTCGTGATGGTCGGCGAGGCCGTCGGCTCGAGCCATTGCGGGTTATCCAGCCCGTCGGCCGGCGACCATTCGATCACGTAGGGAGGCACCCCTCCGCTTACCGCACCCTCCAGAACCGTCTCGCCCCCCAGGGGGATCTGCTTGTCCGGGCCCGCGCTGACGGACAACGGTGGGCTGATCGCGCCGCCCGTCAGACTGACGTCACTGATCGACCGCCATTTTGTTTTGTTATAGACGGTCCGCAGCGAGATGCGGTCGAAGCCTCCCGTATAGAGCCGAGTCAGCGTTGCCGATCCGACGGCAGAGCGGAGGCCCTGCAACAGGACCGAGTTCGTCCGGACCGACATCTTGAGATCGTTGTGACCGCCGCCGATCGTGACGTTCGTCACGTTGTGCCAGTTCTGGCCGTCGAAAAAACGCGGATACGCGGCTGATCCGTGTATTCCCGCCGTCAACCCGAACGCCAGGACCGGCCGGACGGTTCCGCTGTTGCCTGACGGCGCGTGTACGTCGCCCTTCGACAGCTCAAAGAACACATCCGAGTCGACACGGTCACTGGTGTATTGCAGGTACAGCATGACCAGCAGTTGCAGCGGGTCGGTATCGGTGCCCTGGACCTGCTCGGCGCCGGGAACCACCGCCGTCAACTCGGGCGCCAGAGAGTGGGTGATACCGCTTGGATCATTATCTACGCTGACCTTGGCTGAGTTCGGCGGGGAATACTCATCGTAATTGCCGACCCAGATTTCGTAGCGGAGTGTACCGGGGATGGTTGCCCAGCGGCTCAGGTAAGCGGGATCGTCTCTTCCCACGGCATAGTCGTCCCAATCTTCGTAGAAACTGATAGGGGGTGTCGGAAGCACAGTCAGCGTCGCCGCATTGCTCGTCTGCGTGCCGCAATAACCCGACACCACGCAACGGTAGTTACCCTCGTCGCCCGAATCGCAATTGGTGATCTGCAGATCGGCGGTATTCGCGCCGACGATCCGCCCGTCGTCGACCAGATCGGCCCCGTTCTTCTGCCACTGGTAGTTCAGCGTTCCCGCGCCTTCGGCAACCACCGAAAAACTGGCCGTGCCACCCTCGCCAACAGTCTGGGCAGACGGATGTGTCAGGATAGCCGTCGGAGTCAGGGTCAGAAGGGCCTCGTCGGATGCCCGGCTGCACTCGTCGTCGGTTACCACACAGCGGTATCTGGCGACGTCGGAGTATTCGACTTCCGAGATGGTCAGGGTCGGTGTGGTTGCGCCCGAAACCCTGCCCCCGTCCGTCAGGTTCACCCGCGGTTGATTCGTCTGATCTTTCTGCCATTGGTAGCTCAGTGTTCCACTGCCGCTGGCCTGTACGGTAAAGATCACCGTGTCGTCCGGACAGCGGTCCTGGGTTTGCGGCTGCTGCGTGATTGTGGGGCCGGTCAGCGGCGTCCACGGAGTCAACGTGCAAATGGTCGGATTGTGGTCCGAAGCGTTGGTTTCATCCAGAAACTGTGCAGCCGTATGGGCCGTCACTTCCGGCGAGATGTAGAACGTGTCGATATAGAGCGTCGGCAGTGAAAGGACGATAAACACGTCCTCAAGGTGTTGCCGGAGAGGCGCCATATCCGGCTGGTTGGCTGTGGCGTTGAAATCTCCGCCGAGAATAACCGGCTGCTGCAGTGCGGTGTAGTCTTCGATGATCCCTGTGATCGTCTGGACCTGCTCGGCGATCGCCCCCGAGCCGGTATGCGTACAGAAAAAGTGCACGGTGGTGCCCTGGATGGACACCGACACACGAGCCAGGGAACGATTCCAGCCGATCAGGTATTTCTGGCTGCCGAGAACGGTTCCGGTGTTCTCTGCAAGATAAATGGCGTTCCCCCATTCCGCCGTCCCGGGGGGGACCGGATCCGCCTGGCCGGATGTGAAGTATCCGTAGGGATACCCCAGTCGATCTTTCAGCCATTGGAACTCGTCGATGTTATCGACGAGGGGGTCATAGCGCATGACTTCCTGCAACATGAGGACGTCCGGCTTGCCGGCTTTCTCGATCACCTGGGCGATCTTTTCCAGGCCCTCCGCAGCGGGACCAAGATTGATGCCCGACTTGATGTTGTAGGTCATAAAGCTGAGCGAGCAGAAATCGAACTCGTCAGCGCGGGTTGCCTGGTGGCCCCAGATCATGCAAATGGTAAAAACAATCGGCAGGACTCGATTCTTCATCGCCCCCCCTGTTCCCGGTCTTTGCCGTCGGCGTTGCCAATTGATTCCGCCCCGCGATACCAGTTACCCATCTTATTTTACCGCTTCCAGCGGGCATTTGCACCCATTTTCGAGGGTTTTCCGCTGATGTCGCATTTTTGGCCGTCGTCAGCCAGCTGACGGTTTCCTGGGACACGAAGCCCGCGATTCGTGGTATATTCTTTGGCTGTCTTGACTCGGCAGGGGGGGTATTGACCTTACTTGCATAGAGGGGGACGTCGTCATGCGGGCTCTGCGTTTGCTTATTCCCGTCCTGTCGGTTTTGCCGGCTCTGCCTGCGGTGGCGTCGGAGGCCGCCTTCGAGCCGCTCCTGTTGTTCATGGAAAGGTGCGATGCGTTTGATGCGGTCGGCGTGCTTACCTACGAGGCGAATCCGCTGGAAAGGCGGGGCCCGATCGAGCTGGCCGAGGGAGCCGTCGTGGAAGGCCTAGATGGCCGTCGTCTGCCGAGATTTCATCCTCTTTTGGCCATCCCGACCGGCGAGGGCGACAGTTACGTTTTCGGGTGCACGCACCGCGAGGTACCCGGAAGCGAACCGCGGACCTTCAATTGGAGGCTCTACCGCGGCCGCACGCCCGACGGCTACCGCCTCAGCGAATGGAAAGAGGTTTTTCGCAACCCCGACGGGCCGTGGCTGATCGAATCGGCCCTCGTGCATCAACAGGTGGCCGATGAGCTGTTCTTTTTCACCTGGAGCCGTAACGTCCAACCCGAAGAGGGCCACGCCCTCTGGGGATTTTCCAGTAAGGACGGGCTCCATTGGCAACCCCTTGCCGACGAGCCTATTTACGCCGATCACGATGCCTTCGGCTGCATGTGGGACGCACACACCGGCAGATTTCTGACCGCCCAGGTCACCTATCAAGTCTGGGACAAGCCCTATCCCGATAACATGGGTGGTCATCGGCGACGGGTGCTGACGGTTCGCACGAGCCGCGATGGCCTGCATTGGGAGCGGCAGGCCGACGCGGGGCCCGGGGGTCTGATCACGCCGGAGGCCGACGACCCGCCGGACCTCGAGTTCTACCGGATGCAGCCCTTCCGCTACGGCGACCGCTATGTCGGCATGGCCGACCTCTATGCCGCCAGCTTGATCGTGCCGAACGCGCACGGCCCGCACCTGGGCTGCGAGTGGTGGGTCAGCGCGGACGGTGTGCGCTGGAAAAGACCTTGGGGCGGGTTCGACGCGCACGGCGAAGCGCCCTACCCCGTCAAGATGACGCCGATGTGGTTTGGAAAAGAGATGTTGTTCTGGACGTCGGGCGTTGTCATGGGCCTGCCGGAGTATCGCCTCGCCTCGATCGGGTCGCGCTCGAACGCGGAGTTTTCCAGCCGCGTCCTGACGATGCCCGATCGGCCGCTGTTGCTCAACGCGTCCGTTCCCGTCGGCCAGGGGCTGTTCAACCAGGCGTATGTGGCCGTCGAGATCCGCGACGCGGTCAAGAATGTGATTCCCGGCTACGAATATGACAAATGCATTTTGCAGGGTGTCGACGACACGCGTATTCCGCTGAATTGGGAAGGACGCGACGGCACGGAGCTGGCCGGCCGAAAGGTCCAGTTCCGGTTCTACCTGCGGTCGTCGCGGATTTATGCGCTCGGTCATTGACGGGCCGACACGATGGCCGACCAGTTTTTTTGCGGGTGCTGCGGGGGGGCGGTGCTGTCATGTTGAAGTTGAACGACTCGGTCCGTTTCTCCGGCTCCGGCCTTAACACGACCGGGTTCGGTGGTATCATGTTCACCGGGCGGCCTGGGAAACGCTCCGGGGGCTCCTCGATGCTCTCTGTGATAGCATCTTTTCCTGTCTCATCAGCCGTTCCTATCAATGAAAGGATGGTCCGCGATGGATAGGCTCGATCACACAGGCGCGCACGCGTCGCACAGTTGTTGTTCAAGGATGGGTCGACGGGGCTTTCTGACGGGTCTGGGCAGCCTGGGCGGGGCGGTTTTGGCCATCAATCTGGGGCTGTTCAAGTGGAGTACCCGCAAGGTGCTGGGCGCGCTGCCGTTACCGGGCCAGCAAGGGGCCAAGCCCCTGATCCGCGTAGGTTTTTGTCAGGCAGGTCCGGGCGAACTGTTGGAAACCGGTTGGCCCGGCAAGGCCTACGATGCCGACGGCAGCCAGGCCACCTTTACCAGGACGCTTCAGGAAGGTGCCGATCAACTGGGCATCAATCTTCATATTCAGGAGGCGCGCCTGAGAAATCATCAGACGGCTGACGCCTTCCTCGCAGACGCCCTCGAGCAGAAGGCCGACGGTATCATCCTGATCAACATGGACGGCCACGTCTACGGCGTGCATGCGGTGCATCGCATTCTGGACGGACGCGGCGATCGACCGATTCCCGTGCTTGCTTTCATTCCCCACGGGACGCTCCATTCGAACCCCGGCGTATACGAACGGTTCCGCAAGGCGCCCTATTGTTTCGCGGCCGCCAGCGCGGATGTGGCTTGGCTGGCCAGTGGCCTGCACATGCTCAAGGCGCGATGGCAGCTGGCGCACACGCGTCTGGCCGTCGTGACTGGCGAGGCGACCGAGGAAAAGACGCTCGATACGATCGGCACGGTCCTCCAGTACACGCCGATTCAGAAGTACGTGGACATCTACGAGGCCACCAAGGCGTCGGACGAGGTCATGCAGATCGCCCGGCTGTACAGCAAGAATGCCAAGGGCATGGTCGAGCCGTCCAACGACGATCTGCTGGAGGCCGCCCGCGCATACGTCGCCAGCCGACAGCTCCTGAAAGACACCGGCTGTCACGCCGTCACGATGGATTGCTTCCCCCATGTGGCCAGACGGAGGCTTCCCTACATCTTTCCGCCGTGCCTGGCGTTCATGCAGTTGCTCGACGAGGGCAGCACCGGCGGTTGCGAAGCGGACATTTTCCCGGCCGTCACCGAGTTGCTCAGCAGCTACCTCCTGGGTCGGCCCGGCTTCCTGCACAATCCCATCTATGACACGGTGCGAAACATCTATGCCGGTGCCCACTGCAAGGCGCCGACGCGGATGGGCGGTTTCGACGCCGACCCGGAGCCGTACGTTATCCGCAGCCATCATGAGGCTGACTACGGAGCGGTCCCCCAGGTGCTGTTCAGGGAGAACCAGCCGGCCACACTCTGGCGGTTCCTGTCGCCCGACTCGCTCATGATCGCCACGGGCACGATCCTGCGAAACGTCGATACCCATCCGGCCGACGGCGTCGGCGGGTGCCGTTGCGCGTTCGAGATGGCCATGGACGATGTCGCGGACGTTCGCGACATTCGCGGTCACCACAAAATCCTTACCTATGGCAAGCATCTCCACACGGTTCGGGCGTGGGCCCAACTTACCGGAGTGACCGTGGAGCATATCACCGGGGGAGTACTGGGATAACGGGGTGAAGAAAAGGGCGGGAGACGAAACGGAATGTCACGAGAATCACCCCGACTGCGCGGGCGTCTATTCACAAGGTGTTCACGAATCCTGGCATAGGATGAGGTCGGCCGGGAGTCATCCAAAGGAGCGCAGGCATGGTTGCCGTCAACGCTTGCCGTGGGTCGATCGCGTGTTGGATTGTTTTGTCGTCGCTGACTTTTGCGACGCCCGTTGTTTCGGGAGCCGAGCCGGCCGGTGTCTTTCGCGCCGGGGCGGCCGCGATCGACATCTCTCCCCGGGAACTGCCGGTCAAGATCGCCGGCAGCTTTTTCCCTCGTGCGGAGGACACCGTTCAGGATCCACTCCATGCCCGGTGCCTCGTTCTGGACGATGGCGCGACGCGCGTCGCCATCCTGACTATCGATACCTGCGTGATCGGCCGGGATCTGCTCGATGAGGCCAAGAGGTTGGCGCATCAGGCGACCGGTATCCCGAAAAATCACATGTTGATGTCGGCCACGCACACCCATTCGGCCCCCGCGGTGGAAAGAGTGCTCGGAACGGGGCCGAACACGGCCTATCGGCAGTGGCTGCCGGAGCGGATCGCACGGGCTGTCGAGGCGGCCGCGTCAAATCTCGCGCCGGCGCAGATCGGATGGACCGTCGTGCAAGTGCCCGCGCTGACCCACTGCCGCCGCTGGATCCGGCGCCCGGACCGGATCGACGTCGATCCCTTTGGGTATGCGACGATCCGGGCGATGATGCATCCCGGTTACCAGAACCCCGACTACCTCGGCCCGGCCGGCCCGGTCGATCCGGATCTATCGATTCTCTCGGTCCGCTCGCCGGAGGGTCGACCGGTTGCGCTGCTCGCGAACTATTCGATGCATTACGTCGGTGCCCCACCGATCTCGTCGGACTATTTCGGACTTTTCGCCGACCGGATGGCTGAGCTTGTCGGCGATGGTGTGGATGAGGGCGACCCGCCCTTTGTGGCGATCATGTCCAACGGCACGAGCGGCGACCTGCACTGGATGGACTACAGCCAGCCCAAGCCCGACCCGCCGCCGACCCATATCACCTACGCTGACGCGATCGCCCATAAAGTGCGCGATGTCTGCAGAACGCTCGAATACCACGACCGGGTGCCGCTGGCGATACGCGAAACCACGCTCACGCTTCGGATTCGCCCGATCACAGACGAGGAGCTAGCCGCTGCGCGCGAACGGGTCGCCACCTTCGAGGGTCGCGAGCCGAAAACCCTGCCGGAACTCTACGCGCTCGCGCAAGTCGGGCTCAGCGAGGAAACGCCCGAGCGCGAATTGGTCCTCCAGGCCCTGCGCGTGGGCGAGCTGGGCATCGCGGCGATTCCCTGCGAGGTTTTCGGCCTGACAGGGTTGCAGATCAAGGCGCTCAGTCCGCTTCGGCCCACGTTCACGATCGAGCTGGCCAACGGGTACGACGGCTACATTCCGCCGCCCGCGCAGCACACGCTGGGCGGCTACACGACCTGGCGGACATGGTCGGCCTGCCTCGAAGTCGAGGCTGCACCGAAGATTACGGAGCGCGTCACCGCGTTGCTCGAGGAGGTTGCCGGCCAATCCCGCCGGACGCTGACCGACGATGACTATCCTTTCGGCCAATACCCGCGCGCGGTGCGCGCTTCCAACCCGCTGGCCTACTGGCGGTTCCACGAGTTCGACGGGCCGCGGGCGTTCGATGCGAGCGGCGAAGGTCACGACGGCACCTACGAACCCGGCATCGCCTTCTACCTGGAAGGACCGACGGCCGATGACGGTACGGACATCCACCGGGTCAACCGTGCGCCGCATTTCGCGGGCGGGCGGGTGAAGGCCGACATCGAGAACCTGGGCGACACGTACACCGTCCAGATGTGGTTCAGCAACTACCTGCCCGTCGATGTTCGGCCTGTCACGGGGTACCTCTTTTCACGCGGGCCGGAAGGGGTGGACGCGGCGCCGGGCGATCACCTGGCGATCGGTGGCACGTCCGTCGGGCAGGGCAGGCTGCTCTTTTACAACGGCGACGACGAGCAAACGACGCTCGTGGGCGAAACGCAAATTCCCACGAAGCGTTGGAATCACGTGGCGCTCGTCCGCGTCGGCCGGCAGGTGACGGTCTATCTCAACGGCCGACCGGCAGCCGAGTTGACAGGGTTAGCCAAGGTGACCTGCCCGCCCGCAGAGGCCGGCCAAATCTTCATCGGCGGGCGCAGCGACGACTTCGCCAACTTCGAAGGCAGGATCGACGAGGTGGCCCTCTTCGACCGTCCGCTGCCGGCCGGCGAGATCGCCGCCCACTACCGCGCTGCGACGGGCCCGGAACTGGCAGCCCGTTGACCTGCTTGCGAAGAGCACGTAAGCTTTGTTGCCTATCCGCAAATCGCATACGCAAGCCATTTTGGGAGGATCGTCATGACAGCCGCCGATGTTTCCCGTCGCTCCTTTCTGCAGTCCACGCTGTCAGCCGCTGCCCTTGCCGCGGCACGCCCCACGTTCGGCGCGCTGAATGCCAACGACCGGATCCGGGTCGGCGTGATCGGCACGGGCGGGCGCGGCGTATCGCATATCAACGCCATGTGTCACAGGAAGGACGTCGATATCGTTGCCATCTGTGACGTCGATGACAGCCAGCTCGGCCGTGCCGCGGCCGCGGCGGAAAAAGGCGGCCATCAACCGAAGCGATTCAAAGATTTCCGTCAGGTCATCGACCTGCCCGATGTGGATGCCGTTTTCATCACCACGTGCTGCCATTGGCATGCGATTCCGGCCTTGGCCGCGATGCGTGCGGGCAAGGACGTATTTCTCGAAAAGCCCGCGGGGCATACGATCCACGAGTGTCGCCTCATCGCCGACGTCGCCGGCGAAACGAAGCGCGTCGTCCAGATCGGCACGCAGCAGCGCTCGTCGCCGCACTGGCAGAACGCCATCGCGCGCATCCATGACGGCCAGATCGGGCAGGTGACGGCGGCCCGCGCCTACAACGCCTGGAACCTCCAGGAAATGGGCGGCAAGCTCGGCAACCCGCCCGATTGCGACCCCCCGCCCGGCGTGGATTACGACATGTGGCTGGGCCCGGCGCCCAAGCGGCCGTTCAACCCCGCCCGGTTCCATTTCGGCTTCTATTTCTTCTTCGATTATTCGAGCGGCATGACCAACGCCTGGGGCGTGCACCTGTTCGACGTTGTCCAGTGGGCGCTCGGGCCGACGATCCGCTCGGCGGCGGCCAGCGGCGGGATCTACGTGCTCAAGGACGCGCGCGACACGCCCGATACGCTCGAAGCCGTCTTCGATTGCGGCGATTACACGATGCACTATTCGCTGAGCCACACGAACGGCTGGCGGCGGTTCGGCGACATGGACCACGGCATCGAGTTCGTGGGTACGGAGGGCGTGCTTCAGATCAACCGCCGCGGTTTCAACATGTTCAAAGAGGACGCCCGCGCGAGACGCGAACCCTATTATTCCGAAAAGGTGGTTGGCGATGCCACCGTCCAGCACCAGGCGAACTTTTTCGACTGCATGCGCTCGCGCGCGCAGACGACGGCCGACGCCCAGGCCGGCTATCATGCCGCGACGGCTGGTTATCTCGCGCTCATCGCGTATCGCCTCGGGCGAAGCGTGCGGTGGGATGCCGAGGCGGCCACGATCCCCGGCGATGCCGAGGCGGCCCGCATGCTGACGAAAGAGTACCGCGATCCCTGGCACCTGTGACATCGTTTGATCATCGTCGTATCGCCGAAGCGGAAAAACGAGGGACGTCAGCCTGTTGGCGAACAAGGTGACCCATTCTTTCCAGCAAAGGGGGCCTGGCATGGGCCAGATACAGATCGGTTTGAACCTGGAATTCGTACGGCACCACGATCTGCCGTTCGAGGTCGGTGTCGAGAAGGCCGCCCGGATGGGCTACCGCTACATCGAGCCGATGGTCCACTGGGGCCGCGAGCTGATGAGCGAGGCGCGGTATTTCCACACCCAGTCGCTGTTCGACGACCCGTACGACGTGCGCGCGCTTTGCGAGCGGCACGGGGTCGCCTGCTCGTCGATCAGCGCCCACTGCCCGCTCGGCCGGCCGGACGTCAGCGTGCTCTACCTGACCTTCGCCGTCCGTTATGCGGCTGAGCTCGGCACGCCGATCGTCAATACCGACGAGGGCGTCAAGGCTGAAGGGACCGACGTCGAGACCGACCACGTCCTCATGAAGTACACGCTGACCAAGGTCCTGCGCTGCGCGGAGCACCGCAAGATCCGCGTCGGCCTCGAACAGCACCAGCAGTACACGCGTACGCCCGAAGGCATGGACCGCATCTTCAACCTGGTAAAATCGCCCATGATGGGGATCAACTTCGACACGGGCAACGCCTACCTGGCCGGCCAGGACCCCTACAAGTGGCTGGCCCACGTGGGCGATCGGCTCATCCACATGCACGCCAAGGACATCACCATTCAGCAGAGCGAAGCGGAACGGGGCAAAGTGACCGGGACGGCCGTGGGCTGCGCCTGCGGCGAGGGCGTCATCGACTGGAATGAAATCATCCGCATCATCAAAAAACTCGACAAGCCCATCTGCCTGAGCGTCGAATGCGGCACGATCGACCAGGCTGCCGCAAGCCTGGACCACCTGAAATCGCTCGTCTGAGGCACCTCGCGCGTCGTATGGCATGATCGTCGTTCGGGTATTTTTGGACAGGTAGTACGCGTTGTGCTACGTGAAGTGGCTGACCCGGAGGATCCCGCGGAGCACTACTACCTGCTCAAGGACCTGTACACGGTGACGGGTCTGGCTGGCTCCAGGAGTAAACCACCGCAGCCACCTGCTGAATCAGATATGGATTATTATAATAACCATGTGGGTCGAGAGCTGGCTGGACAGCAAGGAAGTTGCTCAGATCTCTGTAGACGAGCCCTTGACGAGGGTAAATTCAAGACGCTCAAATGATCAGAAACATGCACCTAATACACATTCCCATCTCATGGATGAAGATCACGCCCATATACAAGCGTCAGAGTCGCTCCGCTTGGAAGGCATGGACATATGTAATCCTCATAACACTCATAGTATGTTCTTTACTCAATCATGGGGGGTGCAATAATTCTTCATCAACACCAAATGGTTCTTTTCAACCTGGTAAATGGAAAGAGGCGAAAGGTGAATTTGCAGAGAACCGCAAGCCGATGGTGAACAGTCTCGTCTCATCTCATAAGCTCGAAGGCCTGAGTAGAGAGGATGTAATTGATCTTCTTGGTGAGCCGGATGCCCATAATCGTTATCCTGGCGGGAATGACTTGAACTACTCCCTTGGTGCTGAAAGCGGATACTTCTCTATCGACACAGAGTGGTTGACGATCTTCTTTCGGGATGGACAAGTGGATGAAGTGGCTGTTACAACTGATTAACTTATGATTATTATTTGCGAAGATTAACCGAAGCGACCAGGAGAGACTAGAGCATCAAGAAAATGGTACAATTCTGAACGCTACAGGCGATCTCGAATCTGCATTTGGAAGGTTTAAGTACATAGAAGGTGTTGTTTTTTACACGTTAGTGGTGTAGAAATCTCAAGGACCTTAATGGGAGACGGGGCTGGCCGGCTCCAACGGCCTGCACGAGGAGACGCAAGTTGTACGACACCGCCACGCCGTCGGTGCTGACTTACAGCGGGCTGGGTACCCCGTCCCTATTCACGGGCCGGCTGACCGACCCGCACGGCGCAAAAGAAGTATTTTGTGCGAGGTAGTAGAGGACTCACAGTGAATGCGAGAACAAGGATTGTGCTGTTACGTTCCGCTTTAATTCTCATGCCACTGAGCCTTCTGATCCCGACCATCGCAACAATAAGGGGCAAACCTGTTGGCTCCATGTGGCTTACGAATTATTCCTGTCCATTGATGTTTATACTTGCTCACGGCACCATACTGATCGCCACCCGTCTGTGGATATTGAGATTTGCTGCCGTACTCGCTATGGCGGCCATTGCAGTAGCCATAGCATTGTGCAATGTCCCAGGTGTCAACTACAACGATTGGGGCGGAATTGGCTACTGGTACTCCCTATTGGTTGTCTTCGTGTGGATTCCCTTGGCAGTCATACTGTCTCTGCTTGTATTCGTTCTAGCTATGAGAGAAACACTGCGCGTTGCGCGCCCAAGGGGGCAGTGCGCCAGGTGCGGCTACGATCTTCGCGGTTTGCCTGAGCCGCGTTGCCCGGAGTGCGGTACGCCTTTCGGCCCGAAACAGAATGAAGAGCAGAGTGAAGGCAGTGCGTCTGTGACCGGTGGCGATCAAAACCGCCCTTGATTCGCATGTTATGGCCATGAGCGAGGTGTGGCTTCTGCAATCCGAGCATAGCGTGAAATCCTGAGCTGGGTATCCATGATGAGGCATCCGCAGTCAACAGGCAGGCAGGTCGTGCGGAGAGTAGGGCGGGCTCTGCCCGCCTTCTTGATCCGTCCCTCAATAACATCGGCGGGCAGTGCCTGCCCTACATGGTTGACGGTAACGTCGATCAGCCTCAGCGAGTCTCATACACATAGCGCTCCTCATTTCGCCCGGTGGATCTGAGGGCCTCCTTCATGTCGCGGCGGGGGTCGGTTGACCGCCGTGCGGTCGATTTTTATCTTCGTGCCCATGAATCCCTCCGACGAACACACAGGCTGCGGCAATCCGCCCGGAAGCGCAGGGCGTTTTCCCTGGCTGCGAGCGGTCTTTTGCGCCATGGCGGCCCTGTCGGCGGCTTCGTGTCAGCCGGAGCCGGTTGACTACGACCCCGCGCTGGCCCCGACCGTCGATCGGATGATGACGGCCTACCCCGATCTGGCCGGCCGGCGGTTCCTGGTCCTGGCCGACTTTGAAACGCCCGAGCAGGCAACCCTGTTCAGGAGGCACAGCCGGGGCGATGCTCATCCGATCGCGGTCTCCGTCGAACAGGCGCAGCGCGAAACGGGCGTCGGCTCGCTCCCGATGGTCCTGGAGAACGGTTCGGACCGGATCGTCGCCGTCGACGCGCCCGACCGCCCGTGGAGCCTGCACCGTGACTGGTCGGGCTATCACCTGTTGCTTTTCAGCGTGTTCAGCCCTCGCGACCTGGGCGGTTTCACGTTCACGCTGCGCAGCGGTACCGAGATGCCGCTGACTTACGTGCATCCGCCCGTTTTTCTGACGGCCGGCTGGAATCTCGTGCGGGTCGACCTGGGCACGGTGGCCGAGGTGGCTGACCTTCACGACGTGCGCGAGCTCGCATTCGGGTGTGAGCGGCTCGACATGCCGACGGAGCTCTACCTGGATGACCTCATCCTCGTCGACAACGAGGCGGCTTTTTTCGGCTCGCCGGACGGGAATGAGGGCGAACTCTACGTCACGCAGCGAGGCCGGCGGCTCGTCGTCGGTGCCTGCGGTCATTTCGAGCTGACCTTCCTGGACGGGCAAGTCGCGCAGTGGTTTGATCTCGCCCACGATCCGGGCCGGATTCATAACCTGGCCGGCCCGGGCCCTTTGGGGCCCGCGCCCGTCGTGCTGACCGGCACGGGCGAGGCGACCGGGCAGGTCGACGATCTGGCGTCGTGGTCGGGTCTGGGGCTGGCCGTCGACACGTTCCAGTCAGTTATCGAAGCCAGCCCGCTTCGCGTCGTCGTTGCGGGCGAACGGCGGTTCGGTGCGCCCGGTGAAACGATGACCGATCGCCATCCCGCGCACCGTTGGCGCTACACCATCTACCGGGACGGCCGCCTCTACGTGGAATGCACCGGCACGGCCCGTACGTCCACGTTCGTGCCGCCGGCTCTCGGTGTCGCGTTTTGCGTCGATCGCGACCAGAACTTCACCCGCGATGCCGTGGCGGCCGACCCGCCGGATGACGCGCAGGCCGACGGTAGCGGGGCGGGGCCGGGGGCGCCTTCCTACATGCTCTGGTCGCGGGACGAACCGGGCCGGGCCGACCTGCTTGTCGTGCCGTCGACGCCGTTGAGCTTCGCGGTTGCCCCGCCAGATGATGCGCCGCGGTGCTGTGCAGTGTGGATGCTTCCCGAAACGGGCGAGCGGTTTTTTTTCGCAGCGATGCTCCATCTCCATGGCGCAAAACTCGACACACCGGCGGCGGCACGCCCGATCGCCGACGATTACGTGCGTCCGCTACCGATCGGTATCGACGTCGGTCGACTCGTGCGTACGGACGGTGGTGATTTCAACAACGACGGCTTCAGCGAGGGCCGTGGCTATTACGTGCTCCAGTTGGACGGCAGCGTGGCTAAAATCCGGCTTCGTGCACGACCGTGCCCGCGCTTCGCGCCGACCTTCCGTCTCGTGGACGTCGCGCTGCGCGACGTCTGGATCTACGTCAACGGGCGCGAGCTGACCGACGCGCAGCGCACCGATGACGGCGACCTGTTATGGACGGTGGGGGACGTTCTTGCGGGCGAGCTGCTGATCGAGATCGTCTCCCGGCCGCGCGAAGGTGGGGATTGACTTGCGCCCGGTGCAGGCGGGCCGCCACGGCTGCAAAGGATTGCAGTTTCTCCCAGCGGTTCTTTAAGCGCTTCGAAGCGCGACGATGGGAGGGGTGGTGCTGTCGGCCCGGGGTGGTTTACTGCATGGGCGGGCATCCGCCGGCCGCGGACGTCCCCGTTCTTGTAGCCAACTGGGCCAGGCCGGGCAGGGCGCCGCCGCTCTGGTCGTAAACAACGAACTGGAAGGTCTCACCGCTGGGCACGTCCTCCTGGGCGCGTGCCTGACTTCCTGGCAGGCCGACCCCGGCGGGGATGGGCACCATCGTGCAGCGATAGCGGGGGCCGTCTCGGACTTCCGGAGCGGCCGGCAGAAGGCCCGGCATGGCTGCGGCCAGGCCGAAGGACTTGATGTCTCCCTCCTGGAACTGGAGCAGGAGGGACTCCCGCGGCTGCAGGAGGCGCACGTTGAAGCCCTGTATTGGTTCCAGGTTGACGGCCGAGAACAGCTCGGGCCGGTTGAGTTGGATCTCACCGACCTGATAGCCCGAACGCGGGCAGGGGCAGGGGGCCACGGCCGTATCCGGGTTGGGGCAGCAGGCGAAGGCTACGCCGGCCGGATACTGGATGAGCGGATCGAATCCGTCATGGACGTAGAGCGAGACCTCCACGTCGACGTAGGCCGTGTTGACCACCGAGATGCAGACGCGGCCGGGCACGCAACTGGGCACTTGGGCTCCGACGTCGAGATTGCTGCTCGTGACGGCCAAATAGAAGGGCGTGGTCGGCGGCGGACAGCTGGCGCCGATGATGATTGGCAATGCCGCAGCACATCCCAGTACGGCAGCGATAAGATGACGACGCCCGGACATTGACTCACTCCTCTTTTCGAACCACCACGCATCGCGCTGGCGATGTTGCCTCCCGGTCGAAGTCGCCGTCGGCCTCAAAAGCCGGTGGCGTCGAGCAGCAGACGCAATCTCTCGAACGGATCGCCCCGGTTGAAGGTCGACGGCTGATCACCCGCCTGGATGCGCCCCACGGACACGCGAATGTAAGCGGCACTTTGGCTGTCCCGCGTAAAGTGGAAGATGATCGTGTCGCCGCGGTCGAAATCGACGCCTGCCTCCAGTGCCGGCCGCCCGAAGTAGACCTGGTTAGCGGTGCCATCGGGGTAATTGGCCACGATCAGCGGCAGCAGCGGGTTGTTCAGATCGCCGACGGCGATCCGCAACACGGGCCAACTCAAAAGAATTCCCGTATCGCGGCCTTCAGGCGTCAGATCGCGGACCCAGTATTCCCGCGTCGGCGTCGTGCCGTCGTCGTAGACGATCGGGATGTCCAGCGTCGCGGTCGTATCGTTGATGACCCGCGCCATCACGAACGGCTCATTGCCCGGCGCAATCGGGTAGAGCCCGCCGACGGTCGCGTTCACGAGGCTGGGGTTGAGGCATCCTGCCTGGCCGATCAGCAGGCATGCAGCAACAAGGAGCCAACCGTATCTTCGCGGAACATGATGCATGGCTCAGAACACCCCCAGGTTGACCAGAAGGTTGGGTGCCACACCTTCGATGGTCAGCAGCACCACTTTACCGCAATTGAGCCGTTCGCCCATTTCCAGAGGCGACAGGTCCGACGCGAACTGCTGGACGCCGCCGGTCGGCAGGGAGGCCAGCACATCCAACAGCCGGATCGAGGTCACGTCGCAATCCTGGGTGACGATCATGCGGTCGCTTTCGTTGGCCGGATCGCTGTCGAAAGGCTGGACCGGTATGATGAGATCGACCGTCCCGCCGTTGCGCTTGGTGATCTCGAACCGGGCTGCCGCCGTCGAGGATGTACGGTTCGTCACGGCGATGAGGATGGTGCCCTCGGGTGCGTCCAGGGCCGAGGTGGAGTCGAGCACCGTGGACCCCACGAGGGCCGGGTTGAGCACCCCGCATCCGCTGAGGGCCGTCAGTGCCAAGCCTGCCAGGGCAGATAAAACTTGCCACGGAATGTTCCCTGCAGCCATCCCTCTGCGGCCAGTTGCCATGAAAAAAGCTCCTTGGCGACGGCGCCTTCCATGTTGACCGTTCCCGTCGCTGTCTCCGGGGAGGGTCCGGGCACCCCGTCGTGCTGGACCCGCATCGGACTGCCGCCCACGTCCCCCAGGCAGGTGGGCTTACGGTGTGATACTACGTTCCACCACGTGGGTCAAGCAAGGCGAATCAGTCGGTTCGCCGGGTGCGGGATGCGTGATAAGAGGACGGCCGGGAACCGGCGGGGCGGCCAAGACGACCCATGCCCGCCGATCGCTTTTGAGGAGCTTGAACGGCTGAGTCGCACATATGTGGTCCAGCCAGATCAGCGTCGCGAAGCGAGCCGAGCCGTGCGCCTCCCAGAACGAGGCCGACGCCTGAATCGCCCGACCGTAACGGGTTCGCAGGCCCGTCAGTCTCGTGGGCGTCATCTCATCCCATTCGTGGACCCGCCCGATCCGAGCCACGGCCCGAACCGGCCCGCCGGACTGTTTGAACCAGACCCAGTCGCCGGTCGCCACCTGGCCATGGGGCGGGCGGCTCACCCGGCTCAGACGGCATTCGACGGTTTTTCCGCCTCTCAGCAGAGCCGCGAGATAATCCCGCTGCAGGACCGCCAAGTGGTGCAGGATGCCCGTTTTGATGACTCGACTACCTTTAAGAGATACGTTATTATCGGACGCTGGTCGCTGGTAGGGACGAAAATCGTTATCTACTACCATTCTCACTTTAACAGGCATACAATACAGACGTGTATGTTGAATCGTCAATTCAACAGAAAGGAAGAGCATACCCATGGCCGTTCGACATCATATTAAAGTGTTGGTCGTAGATGATGATCCGCAGGTCGGTAAGACGGTCGCTAAAATCCTCGAGGAGAACAATTACAACGTGCAGACGTTCACCGATCCGCGCGAGGCCATCGAAGCTGTCCGGAAGTCGGCGTTCGACATCGGCCTGATCGACATCAAGATGCCGGATATCAGCGGCGTCGAACTCGTCGAGCGGATCAAGCGCGAGGACGAGCGAGTGGCACTGCTCATGATGACGGCTTACCCGGACGTTCAGAGCGCCGCGGAAACGATGCGGCTGGGCGCCCGCGATTACATCACCAAGCCGTTCAATGAAGAGCAACTGCTCAGCGCGGTCGAGCGGATCGCACAAGAACTGGGTTTGATCTATACTTCCGAGCAGGAGCTGAACCGCCTCATCGGCCAACGGATCCGCCGGGAGCGGCTCAAACAGGGGCTGACGTTGCGACAGCTTTCCGAGAGGGCGGAACTAACGACGTCGCAGCTTTCGCAGGTCGAGCTCGGCAAGAACGCAGCCAGTATCTGGGCGCTCGCGCGGATCAGCGGGTCGCTCGGACGGCAGCTCAGTGAATTGCTCGAAGGGCTTTGATCAACGACGATGTACGGTCTCAACCCGCCCAATCGATTAAAAGCAGCTCTGAATTGCATACAACGCCAACCGGCGCCGGCGGGAGTTGAAAAACGCCTGCGTAGCGAAAGGAGTACGCGCTGAGCACGATGCATTCCGCCCGATCATCGCCACACCACAGGCCGGCCGAGGCCGGCATCGCGTTTGCCAAGCGGACCGCCCGGATCGCCGAGGAGAACCGGGCTGAAGACATCCTGATCCTCGACCTCCGTACCCTGTCGGCGGTTGCGGACTTTTTCATCATCGCGACGGGCACGTCCGACCGCCAGATGCGGGCCATCGCCGAGCAGATCGAGCAGGAAGGCAAATCCGTCGGCCAGCGGCCCTACCGAGTTAGCGGGTACGAGAACGGCACCTGGATCCTCCTCGATTACATCGACGTCGTCGTCCACCTGTTCGACCCGCAGAGGCGCACCTATTACGACCTCGAGCTGCTCTGGGGCGACGCCCCGCGAATCGACTGGCACTGACCGCACTCCCTCCGCCCTATGAGATACGACGACTCTCCCGGCAGCCATGTGCCCTATGACGGCAGTTTGCCCGTCCTTGAGCAGTGCGGCAGGCTGACCTTTCCCCCCCAGCGAGGGGAAAAGCACGGGTCGGCCGTGTTTCAAATGCCAATACCGCCACCTCATCCCTCCGCCAGGCACGCGCGTGCATGGATTTGTCTATCTCCTTGATAGCAACAAGGTTACGTTCTGGGCGGCGCGCCGGGAATCTTTGCATGACCATGCCTCTCGAAAAAAATCTCGAAAAATACGATTTTCCGTGAACCTTTTCGGTCTCCCAAGCGCTTCATAGAACGGATGGCGGCAAGGCGGCATGCGTGTGCGGCTGTGCTGCCGCCGCACGGTCACGGGGCCGTGCCGTTATTGGGCACCCCGCATCTTCTTGCACGAGAATGCGGGGGTTGTTAAAAGGAGAGTGTGCCATGACAGAAAAAAAAGGTAGGCGGGCTTGGATAGTGGGTGGCAGCCTGATGGGCGTGGTGCTTCTGACCGTTGCCGTCTTCGGGCTGACGGTTGTGGGCGGCCCCGGTCGCCTAGCCGTCGCCGGCCAGCTTCTGGACGACGTTGCGCTGTCTCAGATTCTGGGGTCAACCTGCAACACCGGTCCCTGTTCGAACATTGGGGCATGCACACGGGATGGATGTGATGTTCCGGGTGGATCATGCTCGTATTGTTCAGGTACAGGACAGGATCAAATCTGTGCAGGCACGGATTCCAATCCCTGTTCAACTACGACTACGGAAGGCGGATGTGGTACGTGGCAATCAGGCGGCACCTGTAACACCAATAACACATGCACCGGCGGGACCAACAGCGATGATGATTGTCCCCGGACACAGTGCTAGTTAAACCTTTTTACCGGCTTGAGCCCGGGAGACGCCTGGAAGTCGAAGCTAGGAACGCTTTTATTTCCGCCGTCTCCCGGGTGAGCCTACTTATCTGCCTCAGAGAATCTGCTCAGCAATTAGTGTCATCCATTGACAGGCATGGATTGTTCAGCAACAATGCATGCAGTGACAGGGAGGCAAGGCCGAAGCCTGATGTGTTCGTCTTTAGGGCCCTCCCGGCGGCGACAGGCGGATCGAGACAAAGCGTAGCGAAAACGTGGGTTGCTACGGTGGCGACGACGAACGGCTCAACCCTTTGAGAGAGACGTCATGCGATTATTTCAAAGTATCCTTCGAGGCAGCTTGCAACGGAGCAGGTGGCAATTCGAAGTCGGCTGGTTCGGGCTCATCGTTGCGGTTCTCATGAATGGTGCGCCGTCGGCGGTCGCCATGGACAACCAGACGCTCATCAAGTCGATCCGCGACCATGACAGCCAGATTAATGACCTCGAATACGAAAGCGAATTGTCGTTTGACAAGGATCCCGGCCAAGCGCAGAAACCGGGCGCATTGAGTTCGCTTCAGTACACATGGCGGTGGAAAGGCGAAAAACACTATCGAGCTACAAGCCATGATGGCGTACTGCGATTTGAGGACAGCTACGACGGCCAACAGGCCCGGTCGTTGGCCCATGCGCTGGAAGATATGGGCAGCCCCTCGGGCGGTATCTCCCGTAAACCACCTCGTCTCCTCATCGAGGCCATCGGCAGCCCCTGGTATGTTGCCGGCAGGACGCCTTATGGGGAGAGTCTCCTCGAGGCACTTGAGGATGGCCGGGCCACTGTGCATCCGGAACCAGTCGTCGAACAGGAGCACGAGTGCTATCTGGTCGAGGGGCACCTGTGGAACCATCCTGAGCGTGGCCCCGGAGGACATTTCAAGCTCTGGCTCGATCCGAAATGCGGGTTCATGCCCAGGCGTAGAGAGGAGTTCATTCTGGACGAACAAGGTCAGCTTACGGTTCAGAACCTGCGTCTGAACTACGAGTTGGCCGAGGTCGCGCCGGGTGTCTGGTTTCCCATGGCATGCGACGAAGAAGGTTGGGAGCTGGAAGACGGGCAATTGCACCGTTTTGCCCACAACCGCTATCGGGTCAAATCGCCCGTACGTATCAACCAGGGGCTCAGTGACGATCAGTTCGTTGTCGATTTTCCGATGGGGACGCGGGTGCAGGATTTTATCGATCCCACGGACGACGAACTCTACATCGAATATGTAGCGGCCGGGCCGTCCGTCGAGGAGCACCTGGAGGGGATGAGCGCGCTCATCGTCCAGGCCGTGGCCACCGAAGCGGGAACGGGCGCGAAGAAAGCTATCCCGTCGCTGCCGGAGCTGTCTGCCGATTCACAAGTCGAGTTGGAGGATGCCCCCCTGGCGAGTGGTACAGGTCGCGCCCGGCGTTCGCCTTTCCTGCTGGCGGGTGGTGTCGGCCTGGCGTGCCTGGGGCTGATCATGCTGGCGGTCTTATGGAAACGCCGGCCCGCTTTGGCTGACAGTGCCTTCGAAAACAACGTTACCGAGCAGGAGGTGTAACATGCGCCAGCCGTCACGTCCGTCCCACCATCCGACGGCCCGAACTGCCTGCGGTGTTCTGGCG
>Ga0272443_10002714_pt1 | contig 22033 bp, 22 predicted proteins | sample SSMAcet12_FD_193581 | JGI IMG/M metagenome (GOLD analysis project Ga0272443, IMG submission 193581) | Marine sediment archaeal communities from Little Sippewissett salt marsh, Falmouth, MA, United States - SSM-Acet-12 | ecosystem: Environmental > Aquatic > Marine > Wetlands > Sediment ...
CCTTTTAACCTTTGACTTTCCTACCCTTCACGCAGCGCACGGAGAACCCGATGCCCTTGTTAACCTTGATCTTCCGCACGGCGTTGCCGGAGGCGGCGATTTCACGGTCCCAGGCTTCGTATTGTCCGGCTTCAGAGGAAGTCCAGAAATAGGCGTACATTCCCTGCCCGTAAAAAATACTGAGGCAGTTGCGGCTACCGGCCGTAATCGCATGGAAACCTTTTCTCTCCCTGAGCTCGCTGCCGGCAGCTTCGTCTCCGCCGAGTTCGTCCACGAGTTCCTGCCACTCGGTATCCGACGGGATATACCACCCTTCCGGAGCGAGTCCCTTCGGGTCGTTTACCGCGTACCAGTTGTAGAGTTTCCCGTACCGCCTCCCGTTCGACTCATCATTCTCGTAGTAGCACCATGCCCCCTCTTCCTTCACAATAGCATCGCGCCACTCCTCTTCGGTTGCAGCATGGCGGACGGGATCGCCATTACGGTAATGCTCGACGTCGAGATTTTTCGCCATCCATTCACGTCCAGCGAGAATCACGGAATCAGGGCCGTTGTCTGAATATGGGGAAATACAGGCCATGAAGCCTGAAAACAGCAGCAGAAACAGGCAGAAAACGAGCAGGGAGAAGTTTTTCGACATCATGATGATTTTTTAACAATGAGTAAACAGGGGAACTCCGGCAACCACGCTCAAGGGACAGAGCGCCATAGCCTGAAAAAACGCTGGACTTGCAACAAAGAGCTTCCGGTCAGCACTATCGACCAGAGTCAGTAACCATCATTACACTGAGGGCGAATGATTATTCGCCCCTACAAACGCACCCACTTACTACTTTTGCCTTTTGACTTCTGTCTTCTGACCGCCCATTCCCTCTTCTACCTAGCACTTAGCACCTCCCACTTCCCACGAAACTCACTATCCTCCCCGTCCTCCATTAGTCACTATTTCAATAGTCATTATTCATTTCCCGCCTTCCCACCTTCCCACCTTCCTACTTCTAGATTCTGGCTTCCTACTTTTGCCTTTTGACTTTTGACTTCTGTCTTCTGACTTTCCCTCCCTCACTCTTCAACCTCTTCCCACCCGGTAACCATCGCCTTGATGTTGGAGGTCAGGGTGTGGCCTGTGGTGGTCATGTAGACGTGCATGATGACAAAGCCGATCAGCATGTAGGCCAGCAGGGTGTGGAGATGGGCAATGGGTTCCATCCACGAGGGCGGCATGCCAAGGGCGACCAGTTCGTTGAAGTAGAAGTAGGCGAAACCCACGATGATCTGCAAGGGCAGACCGACAAGCGTCAACATGAGGTAAGTGATTCTCTGCAGCGGGTTCAGGCGGGAGATCTCGTTTTTCTTGAAAGGGTGCGGTTCGTTCTTAAAGATCCCGATAAGGTAGTATCGGACCTGCATCATGATCTTTTCGATAAGGTTTCCCTCAGTCATGTACTGGCGGAAATCGCCGGTGGTGATGTACCAGAAGAAGGCGAGCACGATGAAGGTCACAAGCCCCCACGCCAGGAAGTTATGCACATGGAAAGCCGTCTCGTACCCGATCAGCTTGAAAAGGCCGTGGACTTCAAGTCCGGTAAAGAGCAGTGAAAAGATGATGATGGCCTGCATCCAGTGCCAGAACCGCTGAAATCGCGCGTACAGATAAACCTTTCTCATACCTCACCATCCTGTTTCATGTTCTTGTGAGCGACGTAACGCATGATGCCGTGAGCGATGATACCGACAAGCGAGCCAACGATGACGAGCAATCCGACGATCTCCACGAAGGGGCTTGCGTCCCTGCCGGGAAGGTAGAACCCACCAAGATTCTCGAGCCTCCCGCCACGTGCGTGGCAATCAACGCAGCCGAGCGCATCTTCTTTCGGAGAAACCATATGGGAAATCGGCCAGTACATCTCGGTCTCGACGAAACCGTAGTTGCCGCTGTATTTCAAACCTGCATACTCCATACCCGTTTTGATCGACTTGTCCCAGTCGAAATCCTTCCAGTAAGCGCCCGAGCCTTTCGGACCGAAAAGTTTTGGCTTGACGAACCGTTTCAGTCCGACATCATAGGGCTGTTTGCCGCGATGAACCTTGAATGGCCAGATACGGGAAAGGGAGTCGCCCGGCTCACCGTCAGGGTGGTTAATGGAAACCATCCCTGAATCGTCGATCCTGGTATGAAACGTGACGTAATTCATTTCACCGTTGAACCAGCGGTATTCCGGCTCAACCTCTCTCGCCCACTCAAACTCCCCTTTCTTTGTCATGTAGACCGGGAGTCCCATGGAATCCTTCCGGGTGATCTCCTTGCCCTTGTCGTCGAACTGCCCGGCTTTCGACCAGTCCCACCACATCTTCGTCGCCCGCTCCTTGGCCATGACAGGAATATGGCAGGTCTGACAGGCAACCTTGTCGATATGGTCGTCGAGTTTCTTGAACGTTTTGTGCGGCTTGAGCCCGTGGCAGGAACCACAGGTCGTCGGATAATCGTCGGGCAAGGGATAGTCGAACCCGTGGACGTCCCTCGCGGTCGGTTCATAGCGGCTGCCGGGAACCTGATGCCCTTCCGTCTTGTGGCAGTCGACGCAGGTCATGTTCAGCTCGTCCTTGCCGGATGCCATATGCACGTCGATCGATTCAGAAGGATCGATCAGCGAATTGTCGAGGTCACCATGCTTGACCGCGTCAGCCCCGCCCCCCTCGAAATGACAGATACCGCAGTTGTGACGGTCGGGGTTGCCCACATGCTGGGCGATATAGGTGAGATCTGACTTCAGAAAGGGCTTTCCACCGAACACCGTGTCGACAATCGCCGGATGTCCCGCTCCCGAAGGATACTTTTTATAGGTGCCTGTCGCGTCGTGACAGACAAGGCAGTCTACGTTCTTCTCACTGGTGAAGTCAAAATTCTTGTCCTTCCAGCCATAACCGATATGGCAGGAGGTGCATCTCGCTTCGTTGCTCTCCACCGATATGCAGAAGTTGTTGACGACATTCCGTTTGCCGAGTATCTTACCGTCTTTCATCGGCACTTCCCATGTCCAGTGCTTTGTCCGATGCAGCTGTTTGGAGGCTTCGGTATGACAGCTGAGGCAGGCGGCGGTAACTTCGGGACCGCTCTTGAAATCCTTTTTCAGTTCGTCGAATTTAGTATGGTCCGCAGTTGAAATCATCAGGGAGTCAACCCTGTGATGAAATGTTTCCGCATGCAGGGAGGAACAAAGAAACAGAGCGGAAATAACCGGAAGCAGAACGGCAATCAGCGGTTTTTTCATGGTCTCCGGTGTTAGGTTTACCGATACAGCGAGGAGCGCCTAAACACCAATGTACGGATATAGCCATAAAAAACAACAACTTAACAATTGTTTGAACCAACAAAAAAACGCATAAGAACAAAAAAGCTCTTATGCGCTTGATAGCTGTAACGGTCTCTACGCCTCTGTGGCGATCAGGCTCTTTTGCTGTGGTCAACCGCTTTGAGAATCTTCAGGTTCAGCACGATAAAACGCCAGAACTGGTAAAGCTTGCACTGCATCTTGAATCTGTCTAACTTTGTAGGCCTCATGGTATATCAGGTTTAACGTGATGGAATATCAGATCGGTTACTCGGGAATAAGCTGCCAGCCGATGCGGCCTCTGAACTTGTGCATGAAGGTTGTTTCAACCATCTGCTTCAGCCATGCGCCCGCAAGCCCCCGCTCTACCCTCGTAACAAAAAGATCCCGTCCTTCCTTGTTGTCATAACGAGTGTGATCCGGCACGACAGGATAGATGATCATGACGGTCGCCTGACCGTTCCAGAGCGATTTACCGTTTGATGCGATACAGACAGCCAGCATCTCGGACATGCGCTCACGGTGAGTCATACGTCTTCCATTGACGAGGTCAATGATGTTCAACGCAACGATTCGACCGATAACACCGGAAATCATACCTGTTCTTGGAGCACCAGGAGTGATCGTTGTTCCGTTTTTCGTGGTGTGCGGAACGGAAATGGGGCCGGGAGGCGCAAACGCGATACCTGCCGAGAAGATGTTGTTGAAAAGAGGATTCTGGTAGTTGGCCGGCCATGCGTCAGGTGTTTTCACCAGTTCATCATAGCTCAATCCATAAATACCGTCAGCTAATATGAAGCCTCCCGGATTGGTGACTTGGGAGGAAATATCCTCTCCTGCCTTGTTGAAGAAAGGAAACGTCACACCGCGCGACTGTGGGATCAGCATCGCAAAATCATACTCATCCTCACCGAAATTTCCCTCGAAGTCTTCCCAGTAGATCTTCTTCTCGTCAACCTCCTTGACTCCCCGTCGAACTCCTTTTTCCAGTCCGAACTCCTCCATGAGATCTTCAATGAGGTCGCCTCCGCGGGCAATTCTGCCACCCTGCTTGACAACATTGATGCCGCCGACGCCAAAATCACCTATTGCCGGTTCATTGGTAAGATAGACAAGATCAGCCTTGTCCCTGATTCCTCTCTGTGTAAGGTCTGTATGAATGTTGGTGATGTACTCGAATGCCGCACCCTGGCAGGCTGCCAAAGGGTGACCTGTGCCTATAACCAGGCGCTGCTTTTCGCCTCTCTTCATCTTTTCAATAAGTTGAAGATATGCGTCACGAGCCTTGACCGCTGTATCGAAGTGACAGATAGATTCGGTGAATTTATCCGGGCCAAGTCCGGGCGTGGCCTTATAGTTCATATGAGCACCTGTAGCGACTATGAGGTAATCATACGCCACGCTAGCCTCACCGCCTCCGTTGGCCTGATCGACCACAACGTAATTTTCTTCGGGGTGAACGGAAGTAACCTTGCCCTGAACAAAGTTCACATTGAACCTGTCATAGATCGGTTTCAACTTGAAGCAAGTCTCTTCAGCCTTAACTGCGTCAATGCCCAGCCAAACCCATGAAGGGACAAAACCGAAATAGTCAAACTTGTGTATAACCGTTATTTCATGCTCCTTGCCCAATGATTCACCCAGATACATTGCAGCAGTATGACCTGCAAACCCGGCACCAATTATCGCAACCTTTGCCATTGCCTTTTTTCTCCAATTATTCTCGTTAGAGTTCCCGAGGGAAAAAGTCTTCGCCTAAAAATATACGACGAATTCATCTGATTTAAGCCAGAGAAGATAGGAAAATTACATAATACTGCAAACCCATATAACCAACAAGTTATACAGATGCCTCCTTATCGCTATACAACTAAAAAGGAAATCATCGCAGGGTTCCGGCTTCACTCTCTTTGATTTTTGATACATTTACTCAAACAACAACTGCTTTTCCTTTTGCGAAACCAGAGGGCCATTTCAGTGGGAAAAATACCAATACAAAGAATACTCGCGATTGATTACGGCACAAAGCGCACGGGCCTCGCCAAAACCGATCCTTTCTGCAGTTTCGCGCAACCTGTCGGCACATTCCCGCCGGAAAAAATCATTGCGGTCATCAAGTCGTTTCTGCAGGATAATTCCGTAGAAAAAATTATCGTTGGCTACCCCCTCAACAGTGATGGAACAAAAAACCCTATGACAGGAATAGTCGATTGCTTTATCGAAGAGCTGGCAGCGGCGTTTCCGGATATTCCTGTCAAAACCATCAATGAGCATGGTTCATCAAAGCAGGCAGGAAAAGTGCTTATCGAATCCGGGCTGAGCAGAAAAAAAAGACAGCAGAAAGGACGTCTTGACTCTGCAGCAGCATGCCTCTTGCTGCAGCACTATCTTGAAAACACCGGCAAAGCGTAACTCTTCCGGGGTTATTCCCTGACAACAGGCGTGAAGAGCAACTTAGCCTGAATAATTCACCAAATGAAGAAAAAATGGGCGTACATGGACGGGAAACGTTCCCTTTTCTGTCATTCCCGTGCCTGACCCGTGAATTTTGAGCATCTATTTCACAGGCCTTACACGTGAATCCATCTTTGGTGCCAGGGTCTGCATGGATGCCGGATCACCCCGTATATTAATATTACAAAGGGCGGCATGACTGTATGCGGTTTTGAGCTATTTTTACCGGTTTTCAAGAGAGAATCCGGGTACATGATCAGCTCAATGTATTATTTCTACAATTCGGGGTTTCGAACTCTCATGAATTATTCAGGTTATGGTTTAGCAAATAGAGCGCGCTTATGTATTTTATAGTTTCTTAAACATCCGGCATTTCGGATAGGCAACCACAGCATTTCAGAACAGAGTTATGAGCACACCCGCAGTAATTGACATATTCCGATCTTCCGGAGCCCTGCTCGAAGGGCATTTCAAACTGACTTCAGGCCTGCACAGCAACACATATTTTCAATGCGCGAAGGTATTGCAACACCCGGAGCACCTCACGGAGATCTGCAGAAACATCGCATCGGCGTTCAGTGATGTGACCATAGACACGGTCATTTCACCAGCAGTCGGAGGCATCGTTGTCGGCACTGAAACAGGGCGCCAACTGGGAGTAAAAACCATTTTTTCTGAACGGAAAAATGGCGAAATGGTTTTGAGAAGAGGATTCACGCTCTCTCCAGGGGAAAAAGTACTCATCGTTGAAGATGTCATCACCACCGGGGGGTCGGTCGTAGAGGTCATCGACATCATCACAAAAGCAGGTGCTGTCGTAGCCGGTGTCGGCTCCGTGGTTGACCGCAGCAACGGAAAGGTAACACTTGCCGAGAAACAGTTTTCGCTGCTCAGCCTTGAAGTGAAAAATTATGATCCGGATACCTGCCCGCTTTGCGCAAAAAACCTTCCGCTTGACGCGCCCGGAAGCCGTAGCCTTACAACAAGCTAAGAGCAACAGGTATGCAAAAAACCTGTATCAACAGTATCGCAATCATAGGGCTTGGTTTAATAGGTGCGTCCGTACTCAGGGCACTGAAAAAATCTCCGCTTGCTGAACAACAACGCATCCTCTTTAAAGGATACGACCCATCCTTCACTGAAAAGGATGTCCTGCACATAGAGCAACTCGGCCTTGACCATTTTCAACAGGATAAAAAAGCGCTGTATGATGCGGACCTGATCATCCTCGCCGCGCCGGTCGAGGCGAATATTGTCCTCCTGGATGAAATACGTGATCTTGCCCCGAAGCACGCGCTTGTCAGTGACGTTTCGAGCACGAAAGTAGCGATAGCAAAACGTGCCACCGAACTGAGCCTTGCGTTTATCGGTATGCACCCGATTGCCGGACGGGAACAGCAAGGTTACCACGCGAGTCATGACGAGCTTCTTGCCGGAAAAACCGTGGTCATCTGCGCTGATAGCCATACCATTTCCAGGCCAGATGCCGCTAATATCATAGCGCTTCTTGAATCTATCAAATGCCGGATTGCCATCATGACCCCTGAGGAACATGACAGGATTGTCGCGACGGTGAGCCATCTGCCCCAAATGCTTTCGACAACCCTCGTCAACTATTGCGAAAACGACATCGATAAAAGCGGCCCGGGCTTTTTAACACTGACAAGGCTTGCAGGCAGTTCATGGGAGATCTGGAGAGATATCATATCGACAAACAGGGATAATATCGCAACGGAACTGGAACAGTTCAGCAGGGAGCTCGAACAACTGGCGGATGATGTCCGCAACAACCGGACAGACAGAATCAAAGAACGGTTCGAACACGCTAACCTGCTCTACGGAAAACTCAAAGAGAACTGCAACTCATGAAATTCGGTATCGTAGTCAATATAAACCGCAAGGACGCGCTCGAACTGGCAAGTGAACTCGTCATCTGGCTGAAGAAAAGATCTCTCGACTATCTTTTCGATTCCCTCTCCGCAAAGGTTCTCAACGTCAATGAGTCTTCCGCAATAGAAGCGATGAACACGCAATGCGACGTCTTTATCTCTCTCGGAGGCGACGGCACCCTGCTGTTCACCTCTCACTACTCGGTAACCAGACCGGTCATCGGCATCAATGTCGGCCATCTCGGGTTTCTCACCGAGTTCAGCAAGGAAGAGATGTACAGTGCTATTGAAAAAGTACTCGACGGCTCCTACTCCATTTATGCACGGACACAGCTTGAAGCGCATGTTGATGTTAGCAGTGAGAAGAAACGTTATACCGCACTCAATGACGTGGTTATCGAAAAAGGAACCTATTCACGCATTCCTACGTTCAACATTAAACTTGACGACGAACAGCTCAGCGCTTATCGTGCAGACGGTATTATCATCGCTACCTCGACCGGCTCAACCGCCTACTCGCTCTCTGCCGGAGGACCGGTTATAGCTCCGAAATCCAATGTATTCGTCATCACTCCCATATGCCCTCACATGCTGACCGTACGCCCTATAGTGATCAGCGACGACAAACATATCGAAGTTTTCGTCGATGCGCCTGACGGAGAGTTTCCTCTCAACTGTGACGGACATCAAAGAAAAATGCTTCTACCGGGTGAAGTGATTTCCGTAAAAAAATCAGAGGAAATGATCAACCTTGTAGCAAACGAAAACAGAAATTACTGCGAGATTCTCAGAAGCAAGCTGCTCTGGGGTCGCGAGCATCAATCAGGTTTGTAAAGACCGTCTACCGGATTTTCATGAGTAACAGCATATCTCTCGCATCACTTGGCCATCTTCTCAGCATTCCCCCCTCTACACCGATTGATACCGGAGCGATGTGTAAGCAACTGCAGATCGTCTGTGTCCAGCCGGAAACAAAAACGCCCCGTCTTCATTGCTTTATTTCCTCTCTCATGAACGCCTGCAAACTTCTGGGCATTCGTGTGCTCAGCGAACAGGAAGCGTGCCGTGCAGACGGCAAATTCAAACCGGGAGTAGTTGTCATCGTCCCGGGGACATTCAAAGACGAGCAGCTTGCAATAAACAGGGTAACAACACTCTATGATAATATCATTGTCGGGGTTCATGATGAACCGCCGCCGCTCACTGAAAGATCGTCGCCCCAGGAAAGACTTGACAGGATTGTCAGCAAACTTGCCTGGGATATGGTGCATATCAGCATCTACGTGACAGCGGAGAACTGGACAGTCTGCACCATGAACGGAGGATTTGTTCGTTTTAACAGCTCCTGCCCTCTTCCATCCGATGTATTGCAGACTCTGGTCCCGAAACTTACCGCACAGGTTGTTCCCCCCAAACCCTCTGATTTTGACCACAAACCCGGCGCTTTTAAAGTCCGGGAACCTGAGAACCAGGAGCTCTGCCGGGATTTTATAGAATGCGGAAAGATCTGGAGCTCGAACACCTGTCTTCTCACCCATACCTCCCGGGAAACCCTTGCATACAGAAGCCCGCTTTACCGGAAAATTGTCGCGAGGTATCTTGATCAGCGGAGTGGCATGAGCTACGGTTTTTTTGCCAGGCAGCAACCCGTATCGGCTCCACCCGCCCTGCATCTGGAAGATTCCGGGATCTCACTGAGTGAAGAGGAGCTGAGAGATCTGCCTCAGGTATCCCTGAACAACAAACACTATGTCCCGCTCAGAATTCTCAACAAATGGTATCTGGTTGAACCGGTGCCTGTCACCGTCATCACGACCCGCTCCGGCTGCAAAAAAACCCACCTCAACCCTGAGACCGACCTGCTTGCAATCACCCTTGACAAATCCAGAATAACACTCATGACCCCTGAAGGATTACCGGAAACTACCATAGCAAAACCGTCTTTCGACACCCTGACCATCCTTGCTCACGCGTTGGGGAACGCGTTCATATCGAGCATGCTGCAAACCATCAGGCCATCATGGGGTTTTGCTGACATACTCGGTCGCAAGGGCGCATCGATGACTCATTGGCACGGTTTTCCGGAAGAGACGGTCTTTCCGGAAGGGTATTTTTCGCATGGCAGCGATAAACCTCCGGTATCCTGCTCCACACCGCAATCAGCCGTATACAGTCTTTCAGGCAAAATAGAGGCGCTGGAACAGGCGCTGGAGACCAACCGTGAATATTATGGCGACATCCATATTGAACCCAACCATGGCACAAACATTGTCGGCCTGAGGTCACTGACCGAAACAGCAAAAATCATTAACAACTTGTAGCGTAAAGCCCTCTGTTGAACAGATTGGCTTTTTTCGGTATTATTGCATACTACTTACGAGGGGAATAAACATCTACCGTCACAACTGATGCCGTCACACAATCCATCCTGCAAGTCATCCTCCTTCGGTTACATACCTGTCACGAAGTTCATTATCTCATGCAGCATCGCGCTCTTCCTCTCCTCCTGCGCTGAAAAAGAAGACCCTCTTGAGGGAAGCTGGAAGATCCCCGGAAAAGAAATCATGCTGGAATTCAAAAACGATGGCTCACTCTCCCGCAGTATCGCTTCGAAAACAAACACGGGAACGTACCGGAGAGATACATCGGGAGATCTTTTTCTCAACATGGGAAACGGAGAACAGCGAGCGCAGCTTTCAGCATCAGGCAACGAACTTGCTCTGATCCACAACGGAAAAACAAGACTTCTGTTCCTCAGAAAAGAGACCGCCGCAAGGGTCGACAGCGCTCAAGCTATATTCAACATGGGTTTTGACACCAGAGACTGCGACTCATCCATTACCCTGTACTCAACGGTGATTTCGCTGCTCAAAGCAATCCCCTCCGAAAAAGGGCACCTTGCAAGAGCGTATAACAACCGGGGGATCTGCGAAGAAAAAAACGGCAACCCGAATGCTGCCCTTGCTGACTACGACAAGGCAATTGGGCTGGACCCCGATCTTGAGATAGCCTACGGCAATCGCGCATGGCTCTATGAGAATCTCGGGATGAAGGAAAAAGCCGCCGCCGATTACAGGAAAGCCGCTGAACTCGGTTATCGTCCGGCAATCTACTGGCTCGAACAGCAAAAAGAGCTGGAAGACGAAAAACCTGGCCTGGAAGAATGAATCTCAACTCCTGACTTTCAGCTTCTGAAAACACTCTCTTACATCGCGGAGTACTCACTGTAATCCCACTTGCCCTGCTCCTGCAGGATCAGCTCGACCATCTCCCTGATGCACCCTTTACCCCCTTCATAACCGGAAATATAGGAAACCCGATTCCGAAGATACTCGATACCGTCGATCGGCGTAACGGAAAGCGCTGCTTTTTCCAGAATGGGTATATCGATAACATCGTCAGCAACATAGGCGCAGTCCTCATCCTGAAGAGAGCAGGCAGCTTTGAACTCCTCGTACACGTCAAGCTTGTTTTCGCAGCCAAGGTAGACATGCTCAATCCCGATATGTTCAAGCAGTTGCCGGTACGCACTGCTGGACCGTTCTGAAATTGCCGCTATGTGCAGCCCTCTCGCTTTGGCTTCCTTAATGGCCAGAACATCCCTGACGTTACAGGAGCACACCTCCTCACCGCTGGAAGCGAAGGTTATCTGACTGCCCGTCAAAACCCCTTCAACCGGAAAAATCAACGCTTTGACCTGCTTGAGTGCTTTCTGCAGGATCTCGGAAGAGTCTCCTGTCGTTAACTGAATACCAAAATAATTTAAACCGGACACAGTAGTTGTATTTATATGTTGCTTCTGCTGGAAAAAAACTGATTTTCTACACAGGCATGCAGCGATTGCATCTGCAGGACAATCTCGGAAAACTCCTTCAGCGAGACCTGGGTAGCCGGATCGGACATGGCATTTTGCGGTTCAGGATGAACCTCGAAAAACAGCCCGTGAACTCCTGCGGCAACCGCCGCTCTTGCCATAGGAAGCAGATACTCCCGCACTCCTCCCGAGGCACCCTGACCCGAAGATGGAAGCTGAAGGCTATGCGTGGCATCATAGACAACGGGATAACCTGTTTTGGACATTTCAGGAATACCCCTGAAATCAACCACCAGATTGTGATACCCGAAGGTTGTTCCTCTTTCCGTCAGCATAATACGGGTATTGCCGGTCTCAGCCACTTTCTGCGCGGCCAGCGCCATGTCTTCAGGTGCCATGAACTGCCCTTTTTTAATATTCACACAGAGACCTGAACTGCCGGCCGCTTTGAGAAGGTCGGTCTGACGACTGAGAAAAGCCGGAATCTGCAGGACATCGACGTACTGTGATACCAGTTCAACTTCTTGTGTCTCGTGAATATCGGTCAAAACGGGCATATCAAAACGCTCCCTGATCTCCCCAAGAATCTCAAGAGCGGCATTATCACCGATTCCTGTAAAGGAGGTAACCGAGGAACGGTTAGCTTTTCTGAAAGAACCCTTGAAGATCATGGGCACACCCTGCTCCTCGCGAACATTCGAAAGGACGGAAGCAACCTCCAAAGCCATATCACGTCCCTCGATGAGACATGGTCCGGCGATAATAAACAGCGCCTTGTCGCCAGGGACTGTGACGTTACCGACCGAGAACTGTTGCGTTTTTCCCACGGAAGAATCTAACCCTATAGTTACTGCTTTTCAAGGCATATAGCAGACAGAGACAAACCAGACGAGACAAGCTACATCCATGTGTTGAATTTTACAAGAAAACAGCATCAGATCTCAGACCGTCGAAGCCGCTCAACTTTTTCCCGGAGCGCCTGGCTACCAAATGGTACAATAATAGCCAGACATACCTTTATTTCCTTTTCAAGAAATGAATCTCTCCTGTTGAAATATTTATTATTTAAATTTTAATACAGTTGGGCTCGTCTATTTATTGTCATGAGCGGTTCAAGTGCAAGGCGAACGGGGCGCAGAAACCCCTTTCTATCCGCTCAACGAAGCAATTGAAGCGCGGAATAAAATATAGAGGTGCCCAGCTGTTTAGGGCTTGACATCAAAAATGTTAAGGAACCATGGCGCAAATGACATGGTTATCTATAACATATGTTCCAGCAGGAGTTGCAACTATCGTAAGAGATACAGTAATTTTAAGGCGCCTCTATGTATTGTCATGAGCGATTCAAGTGCGAGGCGAACGGAGCGCAGAAATCCCTTTCTATCCGCTCAACGAAGCAATTGAAGCGCGGAATAAATAAATAGTGGTGCCCTTACCGGTAACGACAAAGTACGTTATATCCCTTAACTCATCAATATGCACCTATGAATTCTTCAGATACACGACAAAGATTGGAGGATATCGAAAAGCAGCTTGCCGATCTCAACGAAGAGCAAAGAAGGATCCAGGCCCGCTGGGATGCTGAAAAAGGGCTTGTTCAGGAGTCCAGAAACCTGAAATCGAAACTTGAGGATCTGAGACATCAGGCTGAAGAGTATGAACGAAGCGGTGACTACGGAAAAGTGGCCGAGATTCGTTACAGTAGCATAGCGGATATTGAAAAACAGATTGAAGAAAACAAGCTGAAAATAGAGGAGAAACAGGCTTCCGGCGAACTGATCATGAAAGAGGAGATTGACGCCGGGGATATTGCAGATATTGTCTCTAAGTGGACCGGAATACCGGTCAACAAGATGCTTCAGTCGGAACGGCAAAAGCTTCTGCTTATCGACAAAGAGCTTCACAAAAGGGTCATCGGCCAGGATAAAGCTGTGCAGGCGGTCAGCGAAGCGGTCAAGAGATCACGTGCCGGTATGGGCGATGAAAAAAGGCCTATTGGCTCGTTTATATTCCTCGGCCCGACAGGCGTCGGGAAGACCGAACTTGCCCGTACCCTTGCGGAATATCTCTTTGACGATGAAGATGCCATGATACGCATCGACATGAGCGAATATATGGAATCGCACTCGGTCAGCCGACTCGTTGGAGCGCCTCCTGGATACATCGGCTACGAAGAAGGCGGACAGCTCACAGAGGCCGTCCGAAGAAAACCGTTTTCAGTTGTTTTACTTGATGAAATCGAAAAAGCGCATCCGGACGTTTTTAACATTCTTCTGCAGATTCTCGATGACGGGAGATTGACCGACAGCAAAGGGCACACGGTGAATTTCAAGAACACGATCATCATCATGACAAGCAATATAGGCGCCCAGCTTATCCAGAGCGAAATGGAAAAGATGGACGGAGAAAACCGTGATGCTGTTCTGGAAACCCTTCAGGATAAACTTTTCCTGCTCTTGAAACAGCAAGTCAAACCCGAATTTCTCAACCGTATCGATGAAGTGATACTATTTACGCCGTTGACCAGAAAAGATCTTGAGCAAATCGTAACCATTCAGTTCAGCATTATTAACAACCTTGCCCTGCGTCAGAACATCACGCTTACTCTTGATGAAAGCGCCCTCACATGGCTTTCCAATGCTGGATTCGACCCGGCATTCGGAGCCAGACCGCTGAAGCGAGTGATGCAGCGCAGCATCACCAACAGGCTTTCGGAAATGATTCTTGAAGGAACAGTCAGGGACGGTGATGCAGTAAACGTCACCGTTGAGGATGGAGAGCTCTCTCTTGTAAAAACAGGCTCCTGACACGAGGAGTGCGGAATGAAACAAACCATAGCTCTCGTGTTCTCTCTCCTCCTGTTCACCGTGAACGCATGTGCTGCGAATCTGCCAGACCAGGAGGAACTCAGCAGGAAAATAGGCCAGATGATTATGGTCGGATTCAGGGGTACCTCTCTTCAGGAGGCCCCTGGCCTCATGCAGGATATAACACAACGTCATCTGGGAGGCGTGGTTCTGTTCGACTATGACGTTCCATCGAAATCGACCGGCAGAAACATTACCTCCCGTGAACAACTCAAAAAACTGACGACCGAGCTACAGCAGGCATCGGCAGTTCCTCTTTTTATCGCTATCGACCAGGAAGGCGGCAAAGTTTCCAGATTAAAGACCACCTGCGGCTTCCCGGTGAGCGTCACGGCTGCCGGGCTCGGCAAGCTGAACAACACTGACAGCACCTTTCAGTCTGCGCTTGCAACAGCGAAAACCCTGCAGAACAGCGGCATCAATGTGAATTTCGCTCCGGTAGTCGATCTCAACAGCAATCCTGAAAACCCCGTTATCGGTTCTCTTGAAAGAAGTTTTTCAGCGGACGCTGCAATTGTGTACAAACATGCACGTGCAACAGTAGAGGCGTTTCACACACAAAACATTATTGCCGCTCTCAAACACTTTCCCGGCCATGGCAGCTCAACTACCGACACCCATAAGGATTTTACCGATATTACCGGAAGCTGGAAAAAAAACGAACTTGACCCCTACAGGCTTCTGATTGAAAACGGCTATACCGATCTTGTCATGACTGCTCATGTCTACAACGCCAATCTTGACAACCGTTACCCTGCGACACTCTCAAAGCAGATCATATCAGACCTGTTGCGCGATTCCCTTGGATTTAACGGCCCTGTCATAAGCGATGACATGCAGATGCAGGCGTTAGCCGCGCATTACGACCTTCGAACCGCCATTACCTTGGCCCTCGAAGCCAGCGTAGACATTCTTCTCTTTGCCAATAACTCGGTCTATGATCCAGATATTGCCGAAAAAGCCGTATCGATCATCCGTTCACTGGTCGAAGAGGGAGCGCTGAACCCGAATCGTATCGACGCCTCCTACAAGCGGATCATGAAACTGAAAACGCACTACCTGAAAACATCGACATGAAAACCCTCTATCTGGTCAGACACGCCAAGTCGAGCTGGGACAACGCCAATATCTCAGATTTCGATCGTCCGCTGAACAAACGGGGCGAAAAAAACGCGCCCTTCATGGCTGAATTGATGCATGAGAAACAGGTACACCCCGACCTGATGCTATCGAGTCCGGCCAACCGGGCACTGACAACAGCTGAAATATTCTGCGAAACCCTCGGATATCAGACCGACGCGATCGAGCAGAGAGTCGAGATCTACGAGGGCGGCCTGAACCACATGCTGCATATCGTCCGGCAGATTCCGGACAACTGTTCAGTCGCGATGCTCTTCGGGCACAACCCGACGCTCACCACCTGTGCAAATTATATTTCCGGTCAGCACCTTGAAAACATCGTCACCTGCGGTGTGGTAAGACTCGACATGAACAACGAGTCCTGGCAGGAAACCATGATTGATGCAGGAGAACTGGTGTGGTATGAGTATCCGAAGAAGTATCAGTAGGCAGGAGGGAGGGGTTGTTGAGGTGTTGAATCGTAGGGAGGGCTCCCTGTTATTGTGCGTATAGGAAAGCGAAGCATGCTGTTGGCCCTTGGCATGCCACTGGCATTTTTTCATTTTCTTGTCATTCCCGTACCTGACACGGGAATCCAGTGCTGCTGTCGGAAGCTTACATGGATGCCGGATCAAGTCCGGCATGACTTCCTGGAAATCATTACGAATGGACAAAACGTTACGTTTGTTAACAATGAGGCGACAGGCTGGCACAAAGTGAATTCAGAAACCGGATATCACAATTCTTTTTTCGGTTCCCGCGTCATGAGGTCGAGAATGGCTTGTTCGGCTGGCTTGTTTTCAAAGAGCATCTCGTAGACCGCGCTGGTTATCGGCATATCAACCCCCAGCCTGCTGCTCAACGAAAACACGGCTTTTGTCGTGGAAACTCCTTCTGCAACCATGTTCATATGGCTGATAACCTCTTCCAGTTTCCTTCCCTTGCCGATCTGCTCTCCCAGATAGCGATTACGGCTATGACGGCTCAGACAGGTCACCACAAGGTCTCCTATTCCTGAAAGACCGGAAACGGTCATCGGCTCCCCCCCAAGACTAACGGCAAGACGCGACATCTCGGCCAGTCCCCTGGTGATGATCGCTGCTTTGGCGTTGTCACCATAACCGATACCGTCGGATATTCCGGCAGCGATGGCAATGATATTCTTTACAGAACCGGCGATTTCAACACCGACTATATCAGTATTGACATACACACGAAACATGCTGGTATGAAAGGCTTCCTGAACTTTTTCGGCGGTATTGAGGCAAGAGGATGCGGCCACCACGGTTGTGGGCTGTTTATCCGACACCTCCTCCGCGTGACTCGGTCCATAGAGAACAGCGACCTGAGCGGGAGAGACTTCAGGAAGAACCTCCGGTATTACCTCAGACAAGCGCTTTCCGGTATCGAGCTCGATTCCTTTGGCGACGTTGACAATAATTGTATCCGAAAGGGAAACATCACTGAAGAGGGCAAGTGTTTCGCGCAATGCCTGCGACGGCACCGCGGTAACAATAATAGAGGCCCCTTGGACTGCCCCGACAATATTATCCTCTATACGGATAGAATCAGGAATGGTAACCCCCGGCAGGTACCGGACATTTTCACGACTGGCTTCTAGCTCGCGTGCAAATTCCGGCCGATGCGCCCACAGACGAACCGAAGCTCCTTTTCCGGCAAGAAGGACGGCAAGAGTGGTGCCCCAGCTGCCCGCGCCTAAAACCGTTATTTTCATGTTTCTTTGCCTGATATACCGGAATCAGGACTGTCCGTGAAATTTGACTCTGTTCTCCTTGCCTGAAAGAAGGCGTCGGATATTTGCCCTGTGCGTGTACATGATTGCCACAGCAACGATAAAACCGAAAATCAGCAAATGATAATCGAGACTGTCATGAATAAACACATTGGTATTGAACATCCTGATGTAGTAATCAAGACCTTCACCGAGATCAAACAGATACTTTCTTACGGCAATGATGACCGGAAATGCAATTGCAGCCAGAATGGAAGCAACGGAAACGTATCTCGAAAGAAATATGACAAGAAGAAAAACACCCAGAACGATAAGGGTTGTCACAGGAGCGATCCCGAACATCATTCCTGCAGCAGTGCTCACACCCTTACCTCCTTTGAAGCCCGCAAAAACCGTAAAGACATGGCCGAAAACCGCGCTTAATCCAGCGATCAGCCTCAGTGCGACAGGATTGATATCAGGCAATGGCCCGACAGGATGTGACTCGAAAAAAACCACAACGGATATTGCCGCAACGGCTCCCTTGACGATATCGAGAATGGTCACGGTAAGACCTGTTTTCCAACCGAGTACCCTGAACGCGTTGGTGCCACCTGCATTTCCGCTTCCGAAATCGCGAATATCAATACCTTTAAGCAGCTTGCCGGCAATGATGCTCGTAGGTATGGAGCCTATAAGGTAACTCACTGTCAGAATAACGATCAAAGTAAACATGACATGAAACTTCAGGGTGATACAAAAACAATAACCGGATACTCAATCAGGCAACGACCCGGCCTATAATGTAAGCATTTTCCTGCTTCGATGTCAAATCCTCCATTATGCCCTCAACGGACGATTCGGCGACAATCATCACCAGGCCTACGCCAAGATTAAAGGTTCTTCGCATATCCTCTTCGGGAACCCTTCCCTCTTTACGTATGATATCGAAAATCACCGGCTCCGGCCAGGATTTCCAGTCGACATCAAGCCGGAGGCCATCGGGTATAATCCGCATGGTGTTTCCTGTCAGACCTCCTCCTGTAATATGAGACATACCGTGAATATCTTCTGAAGAAAGCAGTGGCCCGATTGCTGGAAGATACGAGCGGTGAACCTTCAGAAGCTCATCACCGACACTGCCTTCAAGTCCCTCAAATGTATGTCGAAGCTTTCCCTCGAAAACCTTGCGAGCCAGAGAGAAGCCGTTTGTATGCAATCCGTTCGAGGCAATCCCTATCATGACGTCTCCCTCGGATATTGCCGCGCCGTTAATGATTCTGCTCTGGTCGACAACACCGACAATCGTCCCTGCGAGATCAAAATCATCTGTGGCGTAAACCCCGGGCATTTCAGCGGTTTCACCTCCGATGAGAGCACAGGAGTTCTCTTTGCATGCCGCAACCATTCCCTTGACAATATCCGCTGCCATTTCGGGTATAAGCTTCCCACAAGCATAGTAGTCAAGAAAAAACAACGGTTTCGCGCCACACACAAGAATATCATCCACACAGTGATTCACCAGACAGGCGCCAATGGTGTCATATCGCCCCATTTCCGCCGCAACCTTCAGTTTCGTACCGACTCCGTCTATACTGCTGACCAGCACAGGACTCGTATATGAGGAAAAATCAGGCTGAAAAAAACCCCCGAACGCGCCGATATCGGTCAGAACACCACTGGTAAAGGTCTGACGCACCTCCGGCTTGATCAATCGGACAAACTCTTCTCCAGCACTGATATCAACTCCTGCCGTCTTGTAATCCATATCCCTGATTGCTTATTGTTATATTTGTGTTGCGACCACCAAACACCGCATCTGTCAACTTTAACTCAGCAGGCTGTCAACTGCAAACTGCCGGTTATTTTTTATTTACCGGCGTTTCAAAGATGCAGCTTGACTCGATGTCGGAAAAAAACTCATGATGCAGATGCTGAACCGCTCTGAAAACATCCTCTCCTTCTACAACAAACCCGACGTTGATTTCCGACGCACCCTGGGAAATCATACGGATATTCACATCCTTCATGGCGCTGAAGATTCTTCCTGCCATTCCTTTTGCCGTACGAAGGTTGTCACCGACAACACTTATGGTCGCGACATCCGGCTCTATTTCCACCTCACCCATTTTTCTCAGATCATCTAACAGCTGCTCCAGTGAAGCTGACTCACTTACCGTCAGAGAAACAGAAACCTCACTCGTTGAGACCATTTCAACCGACACTCCCGCCCGGGCAAACACCCCGAAAATATCTGCCATGAAACCGTGCCGCCCCAGCATCCTGTTGGAACGGAAATTAATGATACACTGACCTTTCTTTACCGCAATAGATTTGACCAGCCCTCCATAGCTCATTCCTTCGAGGGTCTCCGGATTATTGGTGATCACGGTTCCTTTAGATTCGGGACATAGCGAATTGAGCACATAGACAGGGATATTCTGTTTCACTGCCGGTGCTATGGTATCAGGATGCAGTACTTTAGCACCAAGATAGGAAAGTTCTGCCGCCTCGGTAAAGGTCATCACCCGTATACTTCTCGCATCGGGCACAATCCTTGGATCACAGGTCATCACACCGTCAACGTCCGTCCAGATCTGGATTTCATCTGAAGGAAGCCATGCGCCGAGAAGTGCCGCAGTATAATCTGAGCCCCCTCTTCCCATGGTCGTCGTTTTACCGTCCCGTGTCGAGCCGATAAAGCCTTGCGTAACGACAATACTTCCCTGTTCAAGCAGCGGCCTGAGGCTATTTTGTACATTTTTCTCGCAGAGATTCTCAAAAGGACGGGCCGCGCTGAAATTATCATCGGTAATCATCACTTCGCGAATATCCTTCCAAACAGTATCATAACCGGCTTCCCGCATCGCATCGCTGAAAACAGTCGTAGAGAGCAATTCACCAAACGAACAGAAGGTATCGAAAGAGCGCGCAGTAAGCTCCCCGACGATATCAACCCCTTGTATCAGCATATCGAGTTCACCGATATACGCATCAACCTTTTCCTTTAAGGATTGGCGTAAAGAGGCATCGTTTATCAATTCCTCGACAAGTTCGAGGTGATGCTCACGAACTTCGCCTGAAAGCCTCATCGCCTCGTCAAGCCTGCTATCACCTGCCGCCTCGGCGATCTGTATCAAGCGGTTGGTAATCCCGCTGCATGCGCTGAGCACCACCAGAGGAATATTTTTTTCTTTCTCCCGGCCAACGATCTGCATTGCCCTCTTCATCGCTGAGGCCGTCCCGATCGACGTCCCCCCAAATTTCATTACAGCCATAACAGTTATTATCTTCCTGAGACGATCGATCCGCTCAGGCTTTGTGTTACTTGATATCCGGATAGTCTGATAAACTTTCTCTACCTGCAGCCATGGGAACCAGAACATCTACACTGAGAACATCCTGCCCGACACACTATCGGGGTTTGCGACAGGTATTGTGCTGGACGCTCCTTTGTACTCTGGCGCTTTTTTCCGGTTGCACAGGAAGCCATTCAGCTCAAGGCGTTAAATATAGTGGAAAAAACACAAAAAAATATACGCCGCTGCCTATCAGTGTTCACGAAGATAAACTTATTGAACTGCTTGAAAACATCAGCAGTCTGCTGGGCATTGAGTATCACTACGGCGGACAATCAGTAACGGGATTCGATTGTTCCGGCTTTGTCAACTATATCTATAAGGACACGTTTAAAGCATACCTCCCGAGAACATCACAGGAGCTTGCGCGAAGAGGAAAAAAAATTTCGCTCCAAAACCTTAAAAGGGGAGACCTTGTTTTTTTCAGGCTCAACAGTTCACGCATAAACCATGTTGGCATTTATCTTGAAAATAACCTGTTCGCACATGCATCATCAAGCAGGGGAGTCACCATGACAAGTCTCAACAACGGATACTACAAAAAACATTTTGTCAAAGCCCTGCGCCTGCTTGAAATCATGGATACCGGCACCGCTGATGGAGAACCGCGGCATGCACGTACCGATATATCGGATTAAGAGGTATATTGCCGCAACTCTCGACTCTCGACTCTCGACTCTCGACTCTTGACTCTTGACTCTTGACTCTTGACTCTTGACTCTTGACTACTGACTACTGACTACTGACTACTGACTACTGACTACTGACTTTTTAATAGAATATGCCAACATCACACGATTACATAGAACTGACATTCACACTTTCACCTGAACTGATAGAGCCCTGCCTGGGCCTGTTATCCGGTCAAAACATCGAATATTTCCAGGAGGAGGAGAACAGGCTTCACGCCTATCTACCGGAATCGGAGTGGTCGTCGAAAAAAGAGCAAAGCATCATAGAAGCTCTTTCCGTGCCCCTGGGTTCGGCGCCACACTATACCGTCAGGCACATGGCACACAGAAACTGGAATGCGGAATGGGAGGCCAACCTCAAGCCTGTTGAAATCTCGGACCGCATCATGATTGTTCAGCAAAACAGTGACGTCAAGCAAAAAAAAGGGCAGATTCTGATTGAAATCAATCCTAAAATGTCGTTTGGAACCGGCTATCATGCAACAACCAGACTTATGCTCCGACAGATCGAGAACATCGATCTGAAAGAGATGCGCATTCTCGACATTGGAACCGGTACCGGAGTGCTTGCCATAGCTTGCAGAAAAATCGGCAACACCCACGAAATCCTTGCAATAGACAATGATGACTGGGCAGTGGAAAACGCTCGTGAAAACGTCTCTGTAAACAACGTTGACAACATCAGACTGGAACTTCTGGATGCCGAGGACGATCTTCAGGTAATTCTTGCGCAGCACCATGACCTGATTCTCGCGAACATCAACAGAAATGTACT
>Ga0272443_10002715_pt1 | contig 22028 bp, 20 predicted proteins | sample SSMAcet12_FD_193581 | JGI IMG/M metagenome (GOLD analysis project Ga0272443, IMG submission 193581) | Marine sediment archaeal communities from Little Sippewissett salt marsh, Falmouth, MA, United States - SSM-Acet-12 | ecosystem: Environmental > Aquatic > Marine > Wetlands > Sediment ...
ATTCCCGGCCCACCTGCGCCTGCCGCTCCCGCAACGACGCGTCCGAGAGCAGCCGGCCGATGGCCCGGGCCTGATCCGCCGGGTCCAGGGGGCGGCACAGCTCGACGTAGTCCTTCTGGCGGAACGTCCTCGTTGGGTCGCCCACGTCGGTCAGGACCACCGGCACGCCCAGGTACAGCGCTTCCAGAACGGTGGTGCTGTAGCAGTTGGTGTGGGGGCTGTCGGCCACGAAGACCGTCGACGCCCGGAGCAGGGCCCCGATGTCCTCCCGCCACCCCGTTACGCGGACGGCATGGCCCACGTCGAGATCGCGCACGAGGTCGCGGCACGCGCCTAGCAGCGGTCCGTCGCCGACGACGAGGAACCGTGTGCGCGGATGCGTGGCCAGCACGTGCGGGGCCGTCCGGATGAACGTCAGCGGGTCCTTGAACGCCTCGAGCCGGGCGATGAACGAGACGACGGCGTCGGCCTCGGCGCACCAGGCCGCCAGGTCGCCCGCGAGGTCCGGGCAGGCGTCCAGGTGCCCGTAGTCGCGGACGTTGCGGATTTCGAAGATCGGCCCCCGGTAGCCGTAGCGGTCGATGTGGCCGCGAAGTTCCGCCGTGGCGTGGGTCAGGCCCCCGGCGGCACGCAGGGCCAGCCGGTTCAGGCACCGGGGCATCATGCGGATTCCGCTGCCGAGGGTGCTCACGAGGATGGGTAGCCGGCGCACGATGGCCGCCGGCAGGCACACCAACGCGGCGGGCAACCAGTAGGCGTGAATCAGGTCGGCGGTGCGGGTGGCCTCCAGCGCCTGCCACGCCGCCGACGCCGCAAACGTCGGCAACTCAAGCCGGGCCAGCCAACTCGCCTTCAGGTTCGTCACCAGGCCGTGCCCGTACGCCACCTTCTGGAGGTGGGCCGGCCAGGCGTACCGGAACCGATAGATCTCCACGCCGTGGCGGCATTCGCGGGTTGGCGTGCCCGGGGCATGGGGCGCCACCACGCTGACGCCCACGCCGGCGTCCACCAGGTGCCGGGCCAGGCGCATGAAGACGTAGTCGAGGGCGTCGCCCTCGTACCGCTGAAACGTCGTCGTGACCATGCAGACGCGCATGGGACCCTTTCCGGCGGTTACCCTTCGGTCGTGGCGCCGGCGTCTTCGTCATCCGGCGCCGCGCCCAGCACGCGCAGCAGCAGAAGGCCGGCCCCGGCCATCAGGACGTCGCCGACGGTGCGAAGCAGCCGCCGCACCACGGTAATCACCGCTGCTGCCGACGGGCCGGCCACCGGGCCGAGGATGATGATCAGGATGCCTTCCTGCACCCCAAGCCCGGCCGGCGCAAAGAAACTCAGGAACCCCGCCACCCCCGCCAGGGCGTTGCCCGAGATGAGCAGCGGCAAGGCCGACAGCGGCACGTCCGTCGCCGCCCGGCACAGCATCCACAGGGCCGACCCCGCCAGGACCAACTGCAGCGCAATTGCCAGGGCCGGGCCGAGCAGGTCGCGGGCGCGCGGCAGGGTGTCAAACGGCTGGCGGCCCAGTTTCCGCAGCGCCAGGTTGCACAGGCCCCCGAACACCCGCGGGTGCAGGCACACCAGGCCCACCGCCACCAGGATCAGGCACCACAGCCAGGCCAGCGGCAGGCGGCTGGCCACCGGGGTCCACAGCGTGAGCGGGACGGCCAGGAGTAGGCCCACGATCGTCGAGATGCCGTCGCACATCACCGCCGCCCCGGCCGACCGCTGGGCCGGCACACGGTATCGCCGCAGCAGCCACACCGTGCCCATCAAGGCGCCCACCTTGCCGGGCACGTACACGCCGATGCGCGACACCCAGATGGAGGCCAGCACGGCCCACCCGCCCGGGGCGCCGCCGAACCGTTTCAGCAGAAGGTGGTACGGCACGCTGCTCCAGGCCAGGGCGACGAGCATCGTCAGGAAGGCGGCCACGGCCCAGCCGGGACGCAGGGCCAGGTCCGACCACGCCATGTCGGCGAACCGGCCGACGAGCGCCCGGCCCACGAAGTACGCCACGAGGGCAAAGAGTGCCCACTTGACCCCGGTCAGCAGAGCGCGCTTCCAGCGGGCGGGTGGCGGGCCGGGCCTGACGACGGGTTGGTCGGGGGTTTCGGTCATGCGGCTTCCAGGGCGTGCGGGGCGTGGCGCCGGGCGTGCGGCGGCCGGCCTCGCTACGGACCCGCAGCGTCCATCGGTTTGCGGGCGGCAATCAGAATCGACGGGCTCAGCCACGGCAGCCGGCTCAGCAGGCACGCCGTCTCAACGAACCGGTACACGTGGACGATGACCCGGCTCCGCGTCTGTCGCTGAAGCACGTTCCAGTTGTACCCAAGGGTGCCGAGAATCTCGAACCCCGTCTCGCGGATGAGCCGGGCCTGCTCGCCGTACGTCTTCAGGTAGTACCAGGAGGTGCGCGTGCGGCGTTTGAGTTTCAGGTACGTGCGGTACAGGATCCCCTTGATGCTTCGGCGGTTGCTGACCTGGACGATCATCATGCCGCCGGGTTTCAGCACGCGGTACACCTCGGCGAAGAAGGTTTCCTTGTCCGGGAAGTAATCGATCATCTGGACACCGGTCACCACGTCGAACGTGGCGTCGGGGAACGGCATGACGAGGGCGTCGCTGCGGACGACGGTGAGGTCCGGATGCCGGGCGCGGGCCACGTCCAGGGCCGACGAGTCGCGCTCCAGGCCCGTCGCGCGGAAGCCGTCGCGGGTGAGTTCGGTGGCGAAGTCGCCGTCGCCGCAGCCCACGTCCAGCAGCGACCGGCCGGCCGCCGGCATCCCCGCATAGCGGCGGACGAACGCCAGTTCCACCTCCTTCATGTACTGGCCGAACGGAAGGCAGTTGGCTTCGGTCCAGTACGTTTTCGGGGCGTCGGACATGAGCGGCTCCTGGTTTTGAGGTGGGGCATCTTAGCGGGCAGCGCGACGCCGTGTCAAGGCGGCCGGGCTACCCGACTTGCCTCAGTACCCACGGTCCCACCTTCCGGAATAGCGGCATCGGCATGTGACGCAGCAGGAACGCGGCGGTCCGGGCGGCCCGGCCCGTCCGGTTTGGACCGGCAGCGGCGTCCGGCGGATGGACGTGATACGGCAGCAACGCGGTCGTCCCGCCCCACTTCTCCTTGAACCGCAGGAGCGACGTGTGGTGGCGCGGCGTGGTGCCGAAGTCGAACGTCCGGGCCCCGTCGGCCCGGCTCCGGGCGATGGCCCGCCACACCAGCAGATCGTTCGCCAGAAGCCGCTTGCCCTCGAGCGTCGACGCCCCGTACCCGTAAACCACGTCGAGGCCGGACCGCAACAGGATGAGGCCCGCCATGGGCTCACCCTTGGCCCAGGCCGTCAGCAGCGTGGCGCCTGGCACCCGGTCGAACAGCCGCGCGAAGTACCCGCGCGGATACGGCGGGGCGCCCTGGCCCCGGCGGGTCCGGCACTCCAGGTCCTCGTACGTCGCGATGAGGTCCGCCGTCGCCTCGTCGGTGACCGTGACGCCGGAGCGTTCGGCCTTGCGGACGTCGCGCCGCACCCGCTTGCGCACGACGTCGTTCCACAGCGTGTCCTCGTCCGGGCCGAGGTCGAGCGTCGTGATGAAGTAGTCCTCGGTCGTCGCGAGCGGCGCCCCGGCCGGTGCGGCGTCGCCCGTGCGGAGGATGACGGTCGTCCCCGGTCCTTCGGCCCGCGCGACGGCGGACTCGGCAAGCGCCCGGGCGGCCTCCGCCGAGGCGAGCAACGGCACGCGATGCGAAAACGGGAGCCCTACCAGACGCCGGCCCGTCAGACGCGACCGGACCCCCATGAGCGGCAGCACGCCAGCCACCGTCTCGCGCTCCATCGCCAGCAGGTACCGCGGCGTGTAGCGGTACGTCTCGGCCAGCAGGTCGCGCCAGGCGAGCGTATGGTAGACGGTGCGGTCGGGCTGGGTCTGGACGAAGGCCTGCCATGCATCTTCGCGGTCGGGCGTCAGGTCAACGACAGGCATGCTCGCCCCTCCGCACGGCCCGGATGACGCACTTGGCGGCGTTAATGGCGACGTCCCAGAACGTGCACGCGACCCGTCCGGCGGCCGTGGCGGGCCACCGCTCGGGGTGGCAGTTCAAGAGGACGCGCGGTTCCTGGTCCGGGTCGAGGCGCTCCGCAAGCGATCGCGGCGAGTGGGGGGCTTCGAGGTTCCGGCCCCGGACCTTGTCGCGGAGGTTGTAGGCGCTGCCGAACCGGCCGCCCGTGTCGGTCACGTACAGCATGCCGGTGTAATCGAGGTCGATGCTCGGGTCGCCGAGGAGCCCGACCTCGCGCAGGTAATCGGTGGACCCGCCGCCCAGCCCGGTGACCCGTGCGGTGGGGCGGCCGTGAAAGGTGGCGGTTGCGACGTCGGCCAGTTGCCGGAGGGCGGCCAGTTCCTCGGCGAAGCGCTGCTTGCACGGTTCCCAGCCGCCGCTTACGCGTGCGGCCGTCTCGTAGTGGAAGCCGACCTCGTGCCCCAGGTCCGCGACGCGGCGGATGGCGTCGGCCGGAAAGCGGGCCCGGGCGTCGCACCGGAAGTAGTACGTGGCCCGGACGTCCAGGTCGTCCTCGAGGCGCGCCATGGCGAGGGCCCGGCCCGTGTTGCGGTCCACGTCGTGCCGCACGTACACCACCGGCGGGGCGGCCGATGCCTCGAAGCAGGCCCGGACCGGCGCAAACCGATACCCGCGGCCGCGCAGGGCGGCCAGCAACCGCCCGTACTCCGCTAGCGTCGACGCCACGCCCGGGGAACCCTCCCGATTCAGGTGTGCGGCTCGTCCGCGTCCGGCCCGATGTCCGCATGGTGCGGCGGCCGGTCGCGGCGGCTCAGATTCACGTTCAAGGACCGGTTCATTTCCATGTCGAACCACATGGCAAAGAGGCCGAACTGGCCGCTGCTGATCGTGCACAGGGCCCACACGAGCGTGTTGATGGCCGGGATGACGCCCGTCGCGGCCCAGTGCATCACGGCGCGCGCAAAGAACGCCACGCCCAGCACGCCCGTGAGGGCGGCGGCCGCGTAAAACAGCACGAGCGGATGGAAGTCGCGAATCACGTACTTCTCGGTCAGCCGCCACAGAAACCGCCGGATGATGAGCCACGCAATGCATGGCAACACGCGGAACACGCGCATCTTCGACTGCTCGCCCACGCCGTAGATCGGCCTCAGGTGCACGTCCGCCACGCGCATGTCGAACACGTTCAGGCGGACCAGCAGGTCGTTCGGGTATCCGTACCGGGGGTAGACGGCGTCGAGGTCCAGCAGGTCCAGCGCCTCCAGGTCGATGGCGGTATAGCCTGTTTGCGAGTCGGCCACGTGCCAGTACCCGCTGGCGATCTTGGTCATCATGCTGAGAAAGGCGTTGCCGAGATACCGGTGCCGGGGAATCGAGCCCCACGCGCCACGGTAGAAGAGGCGGTTGGCCTTGGCGTAGTCGGCCTGGCCGCGGGCGACCGGGGCAACCAAGGCGTCGAGTTGATTCGGGTCCATCTGCCCGTCGCCGGCCATGACGGCCGTGACGTCGATGTGACGGGTCCGGGCCTCCTTGTAGCCGGTGCAGATGGTGGCCCCGACGCCGCGGTTCCGCTCGTGCCGGATCAGCACCACGCGGGGCGGCTCGTCGGCCCGGCTCTTGATGTGTTGCTCGACGACCTCGGCCGTGCCGTCCTTGCTGCAATCGTCTACCACGATGATCAGGTCGACGAACGCGGGCATCGTTGCGAGGACTTGCTCGACCTGCGTTTCCTCGTTATAGCAGGGGACGACGGTGGCAACAGTCTTGCCTTCATACATGGGTGGATTCCGTCACGCGGCTCCGCGAAGGGGTATGGGGCTTGGCGCCGGCCGCCATGGGCGGCATTGTCCCGGCCGGGTGCGGCGAATGCAACGCTTTTCCGCACACCCGGGTGCCACCGATTGCTTGTCAATCGGTGCTTGCCGATCGCGGCCCACGGTTTGACAGGCAAACCGTGGCACCCGGCGCGGCAGGTCAGAAACCCCGCCGGGCCGACCCGAACCACCTCACACCTGCGGGAACCACTCCGTGTCGTAGGCGGTCCGCATCCGGGTCAGGACGTCGGCATACGCCGGGTCGCCCGTCACGTGGCGGGTTTCGCCCGGATCCTTCCGCAAATCGATGAGCCGCTCCTCCTTGCCGGCGAAGTCGTACCGGACGTACTTGACGCCGTGGCCGACGACCATGCGGCCGATCTGGCTTTCGACGCCCACCGTCTGGCGCCAGGCGGCAACGGGCCGGCCCTCGATGAGGGGGCGCAGGCTGCGGCCGCGCGGGTCGGCCTTGGCGTCCGGGATGCCGGCGTAGTCGCACACGGTGGGCAGAAGGTCGAGGCCGTTCGAGACGAGGTGCTCCTGGTCCACGCGCCCCGCGGGGGCGGTTCCCTTGTGCATGACCAGGAAGGGGATGCGCGCCGCTTCCTCGTACGGGGCCGTCTTGTGCTCCATCTTGTGGGCGCTGTCCATGTCGCCGTGGTCGCTGGTAAAGATGACGACGGTGTTCTCTTCCTGGCCGCTTTGGCGGAGGGCGTCCAGCACGACCTGAATCTGGCGGTCCACGCGTTCGGCCAGGCGGTGATACGCCCACCGGTGGAGGCGCCAGTCCTTGTCGGTGTAGTTCCGGCGAGCGTTGGCGCGGAACCCGCGAATCGCGAGGAGTTTCAGGACGGCCTTTGGCTCGTTGGCCTGGGGCGCGTGGTTGGCCGGCAGCGGCGGGCAGTGTTTGGCGAAGAACGTGTCCTCCCCCGCGTCCGGTGGCAGTTGCATTGCCTCGAGCAGCCGCTGGTTGGCCACGCCGCCGCGCCCTTTCCGCGTCGCCCCGGCGTCGAATCGGTAATCGTTGATGGCGTAAAAGCAGATGTCGTGCGGGTTGATGAACGACGCCACCAGGTAGAACGGCCGCTCGTGCTTGCCCTTGATGTAGGCCGCGCATTGCCGGGCGCAGTCGTCCCGCTGGTCGCCCGTCAGGCAGTTGAAGCCGAGCGTCTTCGGGTGCAGCGGCTTGGGCAAGTGCACCTTGCCGGCGTACGCGAGGTCGTAGCCGGCCTTCGTGAGGTAGGCGGCCACGTGGGTGCCGGGCACCTCGGGCGGGATGTTCGCAACGGCCATGCCGCCGCCGTTCTCGCGTACCTGGTCGCCCTTGCGCGACTGAAACGTGCCGGGAAACCGGCCGGTCATGAAGCCGATTCGCGCGGGGCAGCACACCGGGTTCGTGCTGTAGGCCAGGCCGAAGCGGATGCCGTTGGCTGCCAGGTAATCCATGGCGGGCGTCTGCAGCCAGCGGTTGCCGGCGCAACTCATCAGCGTGGACGACTGCTGGTCCGTTATGATGAAGAGGATGTTCGGCCGTTTCCCGGCGGCTGCCGAGGCGCGGTGCGTCAGCACTGACCCCGCCAGCGCTGCCGTCGTGGACGTGAGGAACCTGCGGCGTTTCATGCGGCACCCTTTCTCTCGGATGGACCCTTGTGCTGTGGCCAGCATACCGCGAGCCCGTCGGCCGTCAAGGGGGAAGGGTCCGTCACCGGGGGACCTCATTTTCCCGTTGAACCCCCCTGCGCCGCGGCGTATCGTGTGCAACTTGCCCGACGGAAGGAATGCCCGTGTCCGACGTACAACGCGTGTTGGTTATCGGTCTGGACGGCATGTCGCCGGAGGCCGTGACAACGCTCACCGCCCGGGGCGTCATGCCCACCCTCGGGGCCTTGGTCGAGCGGGGTGTTCGCGGCGTTCTGGAATCGACCATCCCACCGTTCACGTGTCCCGCCTGGCCCACGATGTGTACGGGCGTGGGGCCGGGTCGGCACGGGGTCTTCTCGTTCGTCCACCGGTCGGCCCCGGGCGACGTCCGCGTCACCACGTCGGCGGACCTCGGTGCGCCGCGGTTCTGGCAGTTGGCGGCCAAGGCGGGCCGGCGAGCCGCCATCCTGTACGTGCCGACGATGTACCCGGCAGACGCGGTTCAGCCGCTTTTCGTCAGCGGGTTTCCGACGCCCGACCGGGCGAACATCGGAGCGGTGTACCCACCCGAGGCCGAGGGGGCCCTGCGCGAGGCGATTCCGACGTTCCAGGAATCGAACGTCTATATGCACTTCGAGCCGCGCGAGGGCGAGTCGCGGCACGAGGCACGCCTGCGGATTATCCGCGACGGGGCCGGCGCCGAGGCCCACCGCGTGACGGCCGCCTTCGACTTCGCCGCTCGCGAACCGCTCGACCTGGCCATGGCCGTCTTCAGTTTCCCCGACAACGTGTTCCACGGCCACTACGGGTGCGTGGTGGACGAGGACCCGGAGGGCGAGCGGCTGGCCGTGCGCAGGGGCATCGACGCGTCGTTCGGCCGCATCGATGCCGCCATAGCCCACTTGCTGGACGCCTTCGGCGAACCCGCCACGGTGCTCGTCGTCAGCGACCACGGCTTTACGCGCAAGCGCGGCACGTTTTACGTGGGCGAGTGCCTGCGGCAGGCGGGCCTGCTGAAGCCCGCCGGTATACGGTACCTGCTGCGCCGCATTGCGACGCGGCAACGGTCCGAGGACGCCCGCGTCAACTACGTGGCCGAGGACCCCTGGACCGACCGCTCCATCGACTGGTGCCGGACGCAGGCCTTCCCGGGTCACGATCACGAGTTGGGCGTCTTCGTGAACCTGGCGGGGCGGAACCCGGCCGGCATCGTCGATCCCCAGGATTACGACGCGGTCCTGCAGCGGGCACGCGACGCCATCCTGGCCGTCCGCGACCCCGAGACCGGCGAGCGGCCCATCCGCGACGCCCGGCGCCGCGACGTCATCTACTCCGGGCCACGCGTTGACCGTGCCCCGGACCTGCTGCTCGAACCGGCCACCGGCTGGCACGTGCGGCGCAAACTCTCGTCGCGCCGGCGGGGCAAGGTGCCCCTCCAGCGCGAACAGAGCGACGTGGGCATCCATGCCCCGGACGGCATTCTCCTGGCTGCCGGCGACGGCCTTCGGCCGGATGCCACGCTGGACCGGGCAGGCATCGCCGACGTCGGGGCCACCGTCCTGGCGCTGATGGGCCTGGCGCCCGCCGAACCGCTCGACGGCTGCACGCTGGACCAGGTCTTCGCGTTTCCGCAAGCGGCACGGACCACCGTGGCCCACGACGTGCAGGCCGCGAGCGGCGACGCGGGGTACGCCGCCGAGGACGAAGCCAGGGTGGGCCGGCGGCTCGAGGACTTGGGCTACCTGTAAGGCGGGCCAAGCGGCACGCCACGCCCGATAAGCCATTTTGGGGGCAACACATGGATCAACTGACACGGGCCCTTGTGGAAGGCATGGTCACGGTGTTCCATCCGGAAGGGCCGGTTGTTGAGATCGGTTCGCGCCGGGTTCAGAACCTGGATTATCATGACCTGCGGCCGCTGTTCGTGGGCCAGAAGTACATCGGCTGCGATATGGAGACCGGCCCCGGCGTAGACTGCATCGAGCGGCTCGAGGCCCTGTCGTTCCCGGACGCCTTCGCCGGCACGGTGCTGTGCCTCAACGTGCTGGAACACGCGTGGCGGTTCCGGGAAGGCATCCAAGAGATTCATCGGGTGACGGCTCCGGGCGGCACGGCGCTGGTCGTCACGACGTTCAACCTCGACGTCCACGGGTTTCCGGACGATTACTGGCGGTTCACGCCGTCGGCGATGCGGCATCTGGTGGCGCCGTTCGAGAGCGTGCTGTACGGGTGGCAGGGGCACGCCAAGTCGCCCCGGCTGGTGTTCGCGCTGGGACGCAAGGCCCCGATGGATGACGGCGATGCCCTGGCCGACGCCTGGCGCCGCGAGACCCTCGCCCGCTGGACCGAGCATCCCTCTGCCTGGAGACGGTTCGGCGCGGGGCTGGGCGGGACGCTGTTCGGCAAGCGGTACTTCCGCAACATCCGGCACTGGTGGGATCTCCAGATGCACGTTGGTCGCGGCGGAACGGATGACGCATGACCCCCGACCTTTCCATCCTCATTGTCGGCTATCGCTGCCGGGACGATTTGGCCCGGTGCCTGGCCTCGTTGCCCGATGCCGCCGACGGTATCGCGACCGAGGTCGTGGTGGTTGACAACGCCAGCGGCGACGGGACGGCCGAGATGGTCCGCGACCGGTTCCCCGCGGTTCGCCTCATCGCCAACACCGAGAACCGGGGTTTCGCCGCCGCCAACAATCAGGGCTTGGCCCTAACGTCCGGCCGGCACGTCCTGTTTTTGAACCCGGACACCCGGCCCGCCGACGGGTCGCTCGCCGTTCTGGTGCGGACGCTGGACGCCGACGCCGGCCTCGGGGCCTGCGGGCCGCAACTGCTGAACTCGGACGGCTCGATCCAGCCCTCCGTCCGGACGGACCCGACGCTGGCGGCCCTGCTGCACCAGTACACGCCGCTCCGGGTGCTGCGGGTGCTGGCGCCGGCGTATCGGCGGTACAAGCGGCGCGACCTGGATTTCGCCTCGGCCGCCGACGTCGATACGCTCATGGGGGCGGCCTTGTGCGTGCCTCGGCGCGTTCTGGACGAGGTCGGCTCCATGGACGAACGCTTCTTCGTGTACCACGAAGAGGCCGACCTGTGCCTGCGGATTCGGCAGGCGGGGTACCGCATCCGGTTCGAACCGGAGGCCAAGGTCACGCACGTGGGCGGCGTGTCGTCCGGACAGGCCGCCGCCAACGTCCTGTACCTGCGGAGCCTGTACCGGTTCCTGTACAAGCACCACGGCCGGCTGAAGGGCTGCCTCATGGTGACGACGCTGCGTACCGGGCTGTTTCTGCGGGAAGCCCTGCTGATGCCGGTCGAGGCGCTGGCCGCCCTCGTCTTGTTGATGGTGGGCCGGCCCGAACGGGCCCGCCGGCGGGCTCGGCGGGCGTGGCAGGCCTGTCGCTACCTCTGCCTGGACGCCTGGCGGACCCTGTTCGTCTGACGCCGGGGCGTTTGGGCAGGATACGGCGCATCGGGTGCTCCGGCCCCGGCGCGCACGAAACGGGTGTCCCGCATTACCCGATGCGATAGTAGGACGGAGACGACATGGCCGAACCCGAACAGAGCAGCGTTCATCTTCGTTTCCACGACGTGCCGTGCGACTACTGCGCAGCGATGGAGACCGAACCGTACCTGACGGGGCACGACCGGCTGTGCGGGCTCGAGGGCGAGTTCCACGTTGTCCGGTGCGCCCGCTGCGGTCTGCTCCGGATGAATCCCCAGCCGGTGCCCGCTGACCAGCCCAAGACGTATTCGTCTTCGTACGAGTTGCACACGGCATCGGTCGAGGTGCCGGCTCCGCCCGCGGGCCGGCTTCGATGGGCCCTCGTCAACTACCGAAACTACCCGCTCGGCGTGCCGTCCTCGGCGCTCGTGCGGGCGCTGGCTTGGCCCTTCACCGGGCCGCGGTTGCGGGGCCGCTACGGCATCCCCTATCTGCCGTACGAAGGCGACGGCCGCCTGCTCGACCTGGGCTGTGGCGTGGGCCGGTACGTGGCCCAGATGCAGGCCGCCGGGTGGAACGCCGAGGGCATGGACCTCGTGCCGGAGGCCGTCCGCGTGGGCCGGGAGGCCGGCCTGCCGATGCAAGTCGGCACGCTGCCCGGGGCCGACCTGCCCGAATCGCACTATGACTTGGTTACGCTGTGGCACGTGTTGGAACACGTCCCCGGCCCGAAGGCGACGCTGGAGGCCTGCCGCCGTGTCCTCAAGCCGGGCGGCCGCCTGGCCGTGGTGTGTCCGATGTCCGACAGCCTGGCGGCCCGGTGGTTCGGGTCGGCCTGGTACGGCCTGGATGTGCCGCGGCACCTGACGCATTTCACGCAGGCCACGCTGGCCCGGCATCTGGAGGCGGCGGGCCTGCGCGTGGAGAACGCCCTGCCGATTCGCCGGCCGACCTTCGTGAGGCGGTCGTTCGGGTACCTGGCCGAGGACACAAGCCGGCCGCTGCATCGCCGGCTGAGCCGGTCGAGGCGGTTGGCCCGTCTGCTGAGCCACTGGGCGCGCTGGATGGGCCGGACCGACGAGGTGCTGTTCGTGGCTCGCCGGCCTCGCGAGTAGAGTGCGGCCAACACGGTGGACCGGTGCCCCCTTGCAGCGCGGGGGTTGGCAGGCTATCCTAGCGCGCGGCCGAGGGATGAGGGAGCCGCCGGATTCACCCAGGATCGCCCGTTGCAGGGGCGGGGCGCGGCAAGGGCCTCGTCCCGGCCGGAAGGGAAGGTGCCCTTATGCTGTGGACGGAACGCATCGTGGTGCTGGTCCTGACGTTGGCCCTGCTTGGGGCGACGGTGGTTCTGATCCGCCGGCGTCGGCTGCGCGGGGAGTACGCCGTCCTCTGGGTCATCATCAGTTTCCTGGTACTGTTGCTGATGGTCGTGCCGGGGGTTCTCCCGGCCCTGGCCGGTTGGCTGCACATGGAACCCGCCGTGGCGCTCGCGCTGGGCGTGCTGGTGCTGGTGGCGGTGGTGATGCTGTATGCGTCGGTGGCGATTTCGCGGCATCGGGACCGCGAGAAAACGCTGATGCGCGACGTGGCGGGCCTGCGGGCGGAACTGGACCGAATCCGGTACCAACTGGACCAGGCCCCACCGCCTCCGCCCGAGCCGACGAAACCCAAACCCCCCTCACTCCGCACCTGATCTGAGTCGGGGCTTGACCCCGATTCCTCCCGGCCCTACCGTGAAGCATGAAGCCGTGGCTGACGGGTGCGCGCGGCCCGGTGGCCGGCGCCGCGCGTTGCGCGTTCGACCGAAAGGGGATTCCCATGGGCGACGCCCCCGACTACGGGTTCGAGACGCGTGCCCTGCACGCCGGCCATATGCCGGACGTCGGCGCGCGGGCTCGGGCCGTGCCCATCTACCAGACGACGAGTTTTCTGTTCGACGACACGGCCCACGCGGCCCGGCTGTTTGCGCTGGAAGAGTTCGGCAATATCTACACCCGCATCATGAACCCGACGACCGACGTGCTGGAGCAGCGCGTGGCGTCGCTGGAGGGCGGGGTGGCCGCCGTTGCCTTGGCGAGCGGCATGGCCGCCATCGCGAGCACCATCACCACCCTGTGCCGTCAGGGCGATCAGGTTGTCGCGTCGTCCCGGCTGTACGGCGGCACGGTGACGCTGCTGACGTCCACGCTGCCGCGGATGGGTATCGACGTGGCATTCGTTGACAGCGACGAACCGGAGGCGTTTGCCTCGGCCGTCACCGACCGTACGCGCCTCGTGTTCCTGGAAACAATCGGCAACCCGAAACTGACCGTGCCGGACCTCTCGGGCATTGCCGACGCCGCCCACGCGGCGGGCGTGCCGCTGGTCGTCGACAACACGACCGCCTCGCCCGCGCTGTGCCGGCCCATCGAGCACGGGGCCGACGTCGTGGTCCACAGCCTCACGAAGTTCCTGGGCGGGCACGGCACCTCGATTGGCGGCATCGTGGTCGACGGAGGCCGGTTCCCGTGGGACGGCGGCCGGTTCGACGCGTTCGTCGCGCCGGACCCGAGTTACCACGGCCTGAAGTTCTACGAGACGTTCGGGGCGATGACCTTTGCGCTGCGGCTGCGGGTCGGCACGCTCCGGGACCTGGGGGCGTGCCTGTCGCCGATGAACGCGTTCCTCTTGCTGCAGGGCATTGAGACGCTGCCCCTGCGGATGGACCGGCACAGCGAGAATGCCCTGGCCGTTGCCCGGTTCCTCGCCGGCCACGCCAAGGTCGACTGGGTTCGGTACCCCGGTCTGCCGGACCACCCGTCGCACGCCCGGGCGAAGCGGTACCTGCCCCGGGGGGCGAGCGGGCTGGTGGGCTTCGGGGTGGCGGGCGGCATGGAGGCCGGCCGCAGGTTCATCGAATCGCTCCGTCTCATCAGTCACCTCGCGAACATCGGCGACGCCAAAACGCTGGCCATCCATCCGGCGTCCACGACGCACCAGCAACTCTCCGAGGACGAACAGGCCCACGCCGGCGTGACGCCGGACTTCATCCGACTCTCGGTGGGCCTCGAGACGCTCGACGACCTCCTCGCCGACATCGACCAGGCGCTGGCGGCACGTTGAGCTTGCGGGGTGCCACGGGTACACAATCGCGTGCGCGGGCGGGTGCGGAGCCCCGCCGCGCTTCCGGCCTTGGTGCGGAGCAGCCGTGTCCATCGACGACGCCGTTCCCATCTCCGAAGGCAGCCGCTTGGGCGGGCCCGAGAGCGTTGGCCTCATCGTGCCGCAGACCGTCACGTTTGCCGAGCCGCCCGATGAGATGCCGCTCGACTGCGGCCGCCGCCTGGGGCCCATCACGCTGGCTTACGAGACGTACGGCACGCTCTCGCCGGCGGCCGACAACGCGGTTCTCATTCTGCACGCCCTCTCCGGCAACGCCCACGCCGCCGGGTGGCACGCCCCGGACGACCGAAAACCCGGCTGGTGGGACATCGTCATCGGACCCGGCAAGGCGTTCGACACGCGGCGGTACTTCGTGGTCTGCTCGAACATCCTGGGCGGGTGCAAGGGCAGCACCGGCCCGGCGTCGGTGAACCCCGCCACCGGCAAGCCGTGGGGGCTCGACTTCCCCATGGTCACGATGGCCGACATGGTCCGGGCCCAAGCCCGTCTGGCGGACCACCTGGGCATCGGGCGATGGCTCTCGATGGCCGGCGGCAGCATGGGTGGGTTCCAGGCGTTGGAGTGGACGGTTCGGTACCCCGCGCGGGTGGCCTCGGCGATTCTGATGGCCACGAGCGCCCGGCTGGGGGCCCAGGCCATCGCCTTCGACGAGGTGGGCCGGCAGGCGATCATGGCCGACCCGAACTTCCGCGGCGGGGCGTACTACGGCGGCGAGCCGCCGCGGGCGGGCTTGGCCATTGCCCGCATGATCGGCCACATCACGTACCTTTCGGACGGACGCATGCACGAGAAGTTCGGCCGGCGCCTCCAGGACCGCGACCGTCTCGGCTACGACTTCCGCACCGAGTTCCAGGTCGAGAGTTACCTGCGGTACCAGGGCGATGCCTTCGTCCGCCGGTTCGACGCCAACGCGTACCTCTACATCACGAAGGCGATGGACTACTTCGACCTGGCCGAGGGCCGCGGCTCGCTTGTCGAGGCGCTCGAGGCGGCCCGGGCGGCGTTCCTTGTCCTTTCGATCACCAGCGACTGGCTCTTTCCGACGGCCCAGTCGAAGGAAATCGTTCGGGCCCTGAAGGCCAACGGCCTGGCGACGACGTTCCTGGAACTCGACAGCCCGCACGGGCACGATGCGTTCCTGCTGCCGAACCCGGCGCTCGCCTCGGCGGTGGCGGGGTTCCTGGAGAACATCCAACGCCAGGTCCGCGCCGGCTCGGCCGAACCGCCGGACGAGAATCCGGGCAAGGAGGGCCGACCGTGACCGACGCCCCCGATCCCCGCTCCGGCAAACTCCGGCTCGATTACGAACTGATCGAGTCGATGGTGCCCGAGGGCGCCCGGGTGCTGGACCTCGGGTGCGGCGACGGGCGGCTGCTCGCGGACCTCATCGCCCGCAAGGGGTGCGTGGGCCGCGGCATCGAAATCGACGACGAGGCTGTCCTGGCCTGCCTCCAGCGGGGCGTGCCGGTGTACCACGGCGACATGCTCGAGGGGCTGGGCGGCTACGCCGACGGGCACTTCGACGTGGCGATTCTGTCGCAAACGCTCCAGCAGGCGTCGGACCCGCCGGCCGTCATCGGCGACATGCTGCGCGTGGCCGAGCGGGCGATCATCAGTTTCCCGAATTTCGGGCACTGGTCCATCCGGCTGCGGCTGCTCCTGGGCGGCCGGATGCCGCAGACCACGGCCCTCCCGCACGAGTGGTTCAGCACCCCTAACGTCCACCTGTGCACGGTGAAGGACTTCCGCGCGTTCTGCGAGTCGCGACACCTGTGCCGGAGCGAGGAAATCTATCTGACGCCCCGGTTTCGCCGCATCTCGCCGGTCCTGGCCAACTGGCGGGCGGGGATGGCCATCGTCCAGATCCGCCGCTGCGACGGGCCGTGCACGTGGCAGGGACCGTCGGCCTCAACGGCCGGTGGGGGGCGCAAGCGAGATGGGGTGAGCGAGGGGACTCGAACCCCCGACCCCCTGGACCACAACCAGGTGCTCTAACCACCTGAGCTACGCTCACCACATGCGGGCCGAAACGGCTGCCCGAGACCCCGGATTATGGCGTCGCACCCTGAATAAGTCAAGCGTGCGGCCGTATTTCTACGTGGCAGCGACACGCAGGTGTCCGGTACAATTCCGTTCCGAGGGATGTGTCATGTTCCGCTGTCCGGTGTGCGACATTCCGTTGTGCATGATGACGTACGAAGGGGTAACCCTTCGTTTGTGCCCCGACTGTCGCGGCGCCCTGGTGCGAACGGACCGGTTCGAGGTCATCCAGCAGCGCCGCGACCAGCCGTGGGCCCCGCACGAGGCCGAGGCCCTCCGTCAGCGTATCGCTTCCGCCAAGCCCCGGCCGGAGCCGCTCCGATGCCCGAAGTGCCTGCTGACGATGGACGAAGGGCCCCTGCGTGTCGGCGAGGGGCAGATTCGCGTAGACGCCTGCGACCGCTGCGGCCTATACTGGTTTGACCCGGGCGAACTGGACCTCGCCCAAATCCTCTTCGAAAAGGAACGCGACAGCCGCTCGGACGAGGACTTGGACCGTATCGAACGGGCGGTCGTGGCCCAGATGGAACTGGGCGACCACTTGGCGGAAACCGCCCGAGACGCCGAGGAAACGCTTCTGCGGCCGCCGGGGCATTACCTGGGCGATTCGGCTGGCGTCATGCGCAGCGCCAACCTCGTGTCGCGATTGTTGCTGGGCCTGCTTCGCTGAGTCGGCGTCGGCAGCCCTTTTTGCCGGCCGGTTTGGATTCCGGTGCCGTTTGTACCTGACGATGGGTAACGCGCATCGGGTCACAGGTAGCTCGAAAGGGGAGCACGATGAGAGGTTCTGTGTTGGCAACATGGGTTGGGGCCGGTGTGGCGCTGGCTGCATTGGCGGTTACCGCCGCCGGCGCCGTAGAAGTGGGCGATACGGCGCCGGCGTTTGTGGCCACGGATTGGCTCAACGCGCCGCCGTTGTCGCTGGCGGCCGTGCGGGGCAAGGTGGCCGTGGTCGAGTTCTGGGCGACGTGGTGCCCCCCGTGTCGCAAGACGATTCCCCACCTCAGCGAGCTCCACAAGACGTACGCGCCCAAGGGCGTGGTTATCATGGGCCTCACGGACGAATCCAAGACCAAGGTGGAACCGTTTGCCAAGGAAATGGGCATGACGTACGCCGTCGGGTGCGGCAGCAAGGCGAGCGGCATTTACGGGGTGCGGGGCATCCCCCACGCCTTCGTCCTGGACGTGGCCGGCAAGGTCGTCTGGCACGGGCACCCGGCGGGCGGTGGCCTGGAACAGGCCATCGAGGAGCAACTCAAGACGAACCCGCCCACCCTCCTGTCGCCCGAGAAGAAGGCCGAGGCCCTGGCCGCCGTCCAGAAGGTTGAGGAGGCGATGGAGGAGAAGGTCTACGGCCGGGCCGCCGTCCTGCTGAACCAGATTAAGGACCCGGACCGCGACCCGGAGGTCCAGAAGCGCGTCCTGGCCGTCCGCGAGCAGTTGGCGAGCCAGGCCGAGACGCTTCTGGCCGATGCCGAGAAACACGTCAAGGCCAAGGCCTACTACGAGGCGGACGAGGCGTTTGCGACGGCCGCCTCTCTGGCCGGCGACGGCGACGTGGCCGTTAAGGCCCGCTCGCGCCGGGCCGAGTTGCAGAAGGACAAGGCCGTCCGGTTGGTCATCGAGCAGGGCCGGCGCGAGGCGGTAGCCGCCAGCGCCCTCGGCGACCTTCAGAAGAAGGCCCCGAAGATGGAGCCGGGCGCCTTGCTGAAGGCGTACGACGCCCTGGCCAAGGCCCACGACGGGACAAAGGCCTCTGCCACCGCCGCCGCCAAGGCCAAGGCCATGCGGGCCGATACGACGCTGATGGCGTCCATCACGAACCAAGCCGCCGAGAAGGACTGCAAGGGCTGGATCTCGATGGCCCGCAACTTCATCAACGCCGGCATGAAGGACAAGGCCAAGCCGTACCTCGATAAGGTCATCGCACAGTACCCGGAATCGGCCTTCGCCGAGCAGGCCAAGGAGATGCAGGCGGCAATCGAGCCGTAGGGACCGTCCGCCCGCGCGGGCGCGACCGCCGAATGGGACCGAATCCAGTGGGAGACGAACGGATGACGCGTAGCCTCGCCCTCGTAAGCCTGATGGCCCTGGTGGCCTGCCTCGCCGGTTGTCGGTTGGAACCGGCGCCCGAGCCCGATCCGCAAGGCGGCGCCACGGACGTGGCGCCGGCCCCGGCGTCGCCTGAGCCGAAGGGGTCGTCGGGCGAGGCGCCCGCGGTGGTTCCGCCCGCGCAGGCGGCCGGTGCGCCCGAGATCCAGGCCACGTACTGGATGAACACCGAGCCGCTGAGCCTCGCGGCCCTGCGGGGCAAGATCGTGGTTCTGGAGTTCTGGGCCACGTGGTGCCCGCCATGCAGGACCACCATTCCGCACCTGAACACGATGTTCGAGCAGTACAAGGACAAGGGGGTGGCGTTCGTCAGCCTGACGAACGAACCGCGGGAGAAGGTCGAGGGGTTCGCCAAAGAGATGAACATGGCGTACCCGATTGGCGGCGGCAGCCAGACCGGCCGGGACTACAAGGTCCGCGGCATTCCGCACGCCTTCATCATCGACCCGTCGGGCCAGGTGGCCTGGCAGGGCCATCCGATGGCCGGCCTCGACAAGGCCATCGACGCCCAACTGAAGGCCACGCCGCCGAAGTAGGGTTAAAGGGCGGTGCGAACAGGAAACGGGCCGACGACGTGTGTCGCCGGCCCGTCTCGCCCCTCGCTCTCGCGGTGATGCGCAGGGTGCGGTACGTGAGCCCGGCGCGGAGCCGGGCGTGGGAGTCTACTTCTTAGCGTTGTCCCAGATCATGTCGGCCTGCGTCTTCAGGCCTTTAATGTACTTGACGGTTTCCTGGTAAATCGATTCGGTCTTGCCGCGGATGGCCTTGACCGGATGGCCGGCCTCGGAGCCCGTGAGGGGCTTGGTCAGAAAGACGCTTTCGTCGGGATTCTCACGGTTGAAGTACTTCTGGACGATCTGGAAGTTCTCGGCGAGTTGGCGGTCGTCGGTGCGGCCTTGGAGAACCAGGACCCACTTGGCGCCGGTGCCCATGCCGCCGTGGCACTTGGCGTTGGCGCACTTGGCCACCAGGAGCCGTTGAATGCTGCGGAACCCGCGGATTTGCTTAATGTCTTCCCGGCCGATGATGGCGTCGATTTGCTCGGACGACAGGCTGCCGCTCTTGCGCGTGCCGACCAGCGGGGCAACGACGGGCACCGCGGCAGTGGCGTCGCCCGCCGGGGGCAGGGCCGTTCCGCCCAGGATGTAGATGAGGTACTTGACGCGGACGTCGTCGGGGCTCTGCTTGTGGGCGTCGAGGGCGTGGCTCAGGGTCTCGGCCGGCAGGTTATTCTTGAGGCACCATTTGGCCAGCGCGTAATGCTCCTGGGCGCCGGCGTCGGCGGCCAACTGCTTGACCTTCAGGTCGTACTGCTTGCGGGCGGCCTGGGTGTCGACCTGTCCGGCGGCCATAGCCGCCAAGCCCAGAAGGCCCAGTGTTCCCAGCCCCAGCAGCAACAAGGTCTGACGCGTCCGGCTCATGGTGGCGCCCCTTATGGTCTGTCGTACCCGTGAATCAGCGTACCACCGCGGCGGCGGGCCTTCAAGGCAAATCGCCGCGCCTTCGTAGGGTTAGACGCATCCGGCGGGCCGGGGTGCCGGGTCTTTCCGGGTGGTGCGGCAACGTCGAAAAGCGTTGACTTCGGGCGGCCCGGACCGTAAGGTAAGTGTCTCGGATGGGGGTGCGCGGCGTGCGGATTCGGGTGAAGATCTGCGGAATCACGCGGCCCGACTGGGCGCGCACGGCCGCCGAGGCCGGGGCGGACGCCATCGGCCTCATCTTTGCCGAGAGCCCCCGGCGCATCGATGTCGAGACCGCGAGGGCGATTGTCGATGCCCTCCCGCCATGGGTTGCGCCCGTGGGGGTGTTCGTCGATTCGCCGGCCGACCGCGTCCGGGGCCTGGCCGAGCGGCTGCGTCTGGCGGCCGTCCAACTGCATGGCGCCGAGCCGCCCGAGACGCTCGCGGCGCTCGGGGACGTCAAGGTCATCAAGGCGTTCGGCGTAGGGTCGGAGGCGGACGTCGCCGCCGCCCGCCGCTGGCGCGACGAGGCCGAGCGCGCCGGCCGCACGCCCGATGCGTATCTTGTGGACGCCCGCGTGCCGGGCGGGCCGGCGGGGGGCACCGGGCAACCGGCCGACTGGGTTTTGGCCGCACGGATGCAGGCGGACGGCTTCGCGCCGCTCATCCTGGCCGGCGGGCTCGGGCCCGCCAACGTCGACGAGGCCATCCGGGCCGTCCGGCCGTGGGGCGTGGAGTCCTCGAGCGGCACGGAGACGGCGCCCGGCGAAAAGTCGCCCGAGAAGATCCGGGCCTTCATCGAAACGGTTCGCCGCATGCACGGCGAGGACTGAACCCCTGGGGATGGGGAAGTGGAACCATGACCCGGCGTTGCCTGCGGGGCGACGCGCAGGCAGAAGGAGTTTACGCATGGCCGAAGTCAACGTTCAGGTTAATCACGACGTCAAGGACCTCGCCTTGGCGGACGCCGGCAGAAAACGCATCGAATGGGCCGACAGCAACATGCCCGTCCTGGCGGAGCTCCGCGGCCGTTTCGCGAAGGAAAGACCCTTCGACGGCCTTCGCATGAGCGCCTGCCTCCACGTGACGACCGAAACGGCGAACCTGTGCCGGACCCTCAAGGCCGGCGGGGCCGACCTGGTGCTCTGCGCCTCGAATCCCCTCTCGACCCAGGACGACGTGGCCGCTGCCCTGGTGGCCGAGTACGGCATTGCCACCTATGCCATCAAGGGCGAGGACAAAGACACCTACTACAAACACATCATCGCGGCCTGCGACCACAAGCCCAACATCACGATGGACGACGGGTGCGACCTCGTGTTCACACTGACGCGCGACCGGCCCGACGACGCCGAGGCCGTCATCGGCTCGATGGAGGAGACGACGACCGGCGTCATTCGCCTCCGGGCCATGGAGGCCAAGGGCGAACTGAAGTTCCCCGTCATCGCCGTCAACGACGCCGACTGCAAGCACTTCTTCGACAACCGGTACGGCACGGGGCAGTCCACGCTCGACGGCATCATCCGGGCCACCGACATGCTCATCGCCGGCAAGAAAGTCGTCGTGGCCGGGTACGGCTGGTGCGGGCGCGGCACGGCGATGCGGGCCGACGGCCTCGGCGCCGCCGTCATCGTGACCGAGATCGACCCCCTCAAGGCCATTGAGGCCGCCATGGACGGGTTCACGGTCTTGCCCATGGCCGAGGCGGCACGCGTCGGCGACCTGTTCGTGACCGTAACCGGCAACAAGAACGTGATTCGGACCGAACACTTCGACGCGATGAAGGACGGGGCCGTGGTCTGCAACTCGGGCCACTTCAACGTGGAGATCGACATCCCCGGCCTCGGGAAGATGGCCAAGGGCGTCCGCCGCGACATCCGCAACTTCGTCGACGCCTACGACCTGCCCGACGGCCGCACCATCTACCTGTTGGCCGAAGGCCGGCTCGTCAACCTGGCCGCCGCCGAGGGCCATCCCGCCGCCGTCATGGACATGAGTTTTGCCGTCCAGGCCATGACGAGCGAGTGGGTCGTCCAGAACAAGGACGCCCTCGACGTTCGCGTCCACGACGTGCCACACGAGGTGGATGAGTGGGTGGCAGCCATCAAACTCCAGACCATGGGCATTGCCATCGACGAGTTGACGCCCGAGCAGGAAGAGTATCTGCGTTCCAGCGACTCCGGCACGTAGGGGGGGGATGCCTGTCGCGGTCGTGGCGCGACGTGCGTTGCGCGATCGCGGGGGCATGGCCCAACGCCGTTGCTTGCCGTACCGTCCACGAGGGCGCCGAACAGAAGGAAGCCGTTGACTATGGCAGAGGTCCGCCCGTTCCGT
>Ga0272443_10002716_pt1 | contig 22027 bp, 16 predicted proteins | sample SSMAcet12_FD_193581 | JGI IMG/M metagenome (GOLD analysis project Ga0272443, IMG submission 193581) | Marine sediment archaeal communities from Little Sippewissett salt marsh, Falmouth, MA, United States - SSM-Acet-12 | ecosystem: Environmental > Aquatic > Marine > Wetlands > Sediment ...
GATGCCGCACTCAACCAACCCTCTCTCTTCAAAGATGCTTTTGTAATTCTGAGAAGCTTCCTTCTGTACTTCACTGGATTTTTCATATTGATCTGATAAATCAGTTTATCTTCAATATTCTCGCTAAAGGCTTCCAGATCTTTTATCCCAGCATCAATGAACTCTTTAAGGTTTTCAGATGTAATTTCGTCACCTTGTTTGGCGATTTCGTCAATCTTTCCATCTCTCTTAACCAATACATGTTTCAGTAAGCGCTTTTTCAAGGCTTTCTTTCGGTTGTCATTCACCTTGGCGTTGTTTTTCAGAAGACGTTCATTTTCCTTTTTCACTTCGTTCACGGAAACCAGATCACCAATCATGTAATCTGTATCACCCGGATCGACAATCTCAACTTTTCCCAGCATCTGACTGATAATGATCTCGATATGTTTATTGTGGATGTCAACCCCTTGCTCCGAATAAACACGCTTAATTTCTCTGAGCATGTATTGGAATGTGGCATCAACACTTAACTCACTCATAAGCTCCCGAGGTCTTATCGCACCAGTTGATAAGGCGCCACCCGGTAATACTTTGTCTCCCACAGAAACTCGGGTTTTATGGGCGCTGGTTAACTCAAAATCAGTTATTCCACCATCGTAATCTTCAATAAATATCTTTGTCTTTCGTTCTTCGTTTTTAATGTCTTTTACAAATCCACGAATAGTTGAAAATACTGCAGGTGTTTCCTTGAGTTTTTTCCTGGCTTCAAACAATTCTTCTGCCCTTGGTAAACCCTGTGTGATATCGGATGTTGATGCAATACCACCGGTATGGAAGGTTCTCATGGTCAACTGTGTTCCTGGTTCTCCAATGGATTGGGCAGCAACAACACCAACGGCTTCACCAATGTTCACGATGTTGTGATTGGATAAATCCATTCCATAGCATTTTGCACAAACACCATTTTCCGATTCACAGGTAAACACACTTCGAATAATAATGGACGGTCTGACATCCACTTCTTGGACATCGTTTTCCATCAGTAATCTGGCAGTAGCAGGATCAATTTTCTCCTCTTCCACTACAAGTGTAGTTTTTCCGTCCTTCCCCAATATCTTTTCTTTAGAGAAATTTCCTACAACGGGATATTCAATAACCGGTATTTCATTGATATCTCTGTCCTTACATTCTTGTATCAAATGACCGTTTATCGGTGTACCCGCCTGAACAATCAATTCTCCGTTCTTTGCGAATATATTCTCCAGAACTTCCACGTACTCATGATGTTCTCCCTTTGACTTCTCAAAGTTTAAAATGCTTTCTTTAAATACAGGGACTTTTTTGGAAAAATTCGCCAAGAAATCTGCGTCACTGTCTCCAATCATTACATCACGTTCGTATTTTCTTCCCGTTACTTCATTAATCAGAATCTCCCCGGTTAACGGATCAAAAACGGGTTTACTCAACACACGTCCGAAAATATTGGATTCCAAATTTTCAATGATCATATCATCGTCTCTCAAAGATGTGGCTTCCAACCCATTATGGGTACCACAGTCTGATTGTGTAACAACGATACCCTGTGCAACATCCACCAATCTTCTGGTCAGATATCCGGCGTTTGAGGTTCTTAATGCGGTATCTGCAGCTCCCTTTCTTCCACCATGGGTGGACAAGAAGAACTCGGATACACTCAGACCTTCACGGAAATTTGATCGAATGGGTATCTCGATAATATCTCCGGCAGGCCCGGCCATCAGTCCTCTCATTCCGGCCAACTGTTTCAATTGGTCTTCATTACCTCTTGCTCCGGAAGAAATCATCATTTGAACAGGGTTATAAGGATTTCTGGCAATTTGTTTTACAGTTGCCTTTTGTATATCAGCTGTTGCTTTATCCCAAATTTTTATGATTTCACGATGCCTTTCATTTTCTGTTAAATAGCCGTTATCATAATAATCCTGAATAACCGCTATCTTTTCCTCTGAATTTTCCAGGATTTTCTTCTTTTCATCAGAGATTTCAACATCAGTTACGGAGAAAGTTAATCCGGAAACCGTGGCATAGTGGAAACCAAGTTCTTTGATATAGTCAAGTAAATCTGCGGTTCTGTCAATTCCATATTTTTTAAAGACTTCGTATATTAAGCCTTTGACTTGCTTTTTACCAAAGGTCTGATCAAGTCTTTTCAATTCTTCAGGCAATTGTTGATTCATGATGACTCGACCAGGTGTTGTTTTTATCATTTGTCCTTTATAGAAATACATGATAGGCGTATGTAAATGCAAGATATGATGTCTTTCATTTAGGTAAGAATGCTCAAGCGCCATCAATACTTCCTCATAGCACGAAAATTTCATTTGTATATCATCTTCACTGATGTTTTCATAGTTTTTTCCAACCATTGTCAAATAATAAACACCAAAGATAATATCTTTTCCGGGCATGGACAACGGTTGTCCGTTTGCCGGCGATATGATGTTATATCTGGAAAGCATCAGCCATCTGGTCTCAGCCTGGGCTTTTGCTGATAGAGGTACATGTACAGCCATCTGGTCTCCGTCAAAGTCTGCATTAAACGGAGGACATACCAAAGGATGCAGCTTGATGGCATTCCCTTCTACCAACCTGGGTAAAAATGCCTGTATGGAAATTCTATGCAGTGTGGGTGCACGATTCAACATAACCGGATGATCTTTGATTACATCTTCCAAAACTTCCCAAGCCTGTGGCATTTCCTTTTCAATGATGGCTTTTTTAAGTTTTTTGGCACTCTTTGAAGTGCTATCACTTCCCAATAATCTGGAAAGTACAAAAGGCTTAAATAATTCAAGTGCCATCTTCTTTGGAATACCACATTCATGAATCTTCAGATCAGGACCAACAACAATAACAGCACGACCGGAATAATCCACACGCTTTCCGAGAAGGTTTCTTCTGAAACGTCCCTTTTTCCCCTTTAACAAATCAGTCAATGATTTTAAAGGTCTGCCTCCCCTATCGGTGATGGCTTTTGACATACGCCCGTTGTAAATTAAAGCGTCTACAGACTGTTGTAGCATTCTCTTTTCATTTCTAACAATGACCTCAGGTGCACCCAAGTCAATCAATTTTTTTAATCTGTTGTTTCTATTAATAACACGTCTGTATAAATCATTCAAGTCTGTTGTGGCAAACCGTCCACCTTCAATTTGTATCATCGGCCTGAGCTCAGGGGGAATAACTGGAACGGCATCCATGATCATCCAGGATGGATCGTTACTGGATTCGATCAAATTCTTAACGATTTGCAATCTTTTTCTCAGCTTAATCACGCGAGCACTTGATTTAGGCAAATCTTTGAGTTCATCTTCTATTTCCACAATAATGCCTTCCAAATCCAATTTGTTCAACAGAATTTTAACGGCTTCTGCTCCAGTTTTTGCAGTAATTTTTGCGGGATAAACCGTTTCGTAAGCCTCAAATTCGTTATCGGTGAGAATATCTCCTACCTGTTTTCCAATTTCTTCGGCTATTTCATCATCAATCTCTGTAATAACCATAATCGGTCGGTCATTTTCAATCTCAGGTTCAGGACTAAACATCCCGGGATAGTGCTGTTCAAGCATTTGATATTCGTCAACTGAAAGAATTTCTTCTTCATAAACGAATCGATCGGCAATATGCGTTCCATCTTCTACCTTTTCACCTTCGTTGACATAAATAATTGAACCTTCGATTACCGGATAATGTCTCTCTTCGATAACATTTTCAACACGGATCTTTCCAGTGGAAGTGGATTGACCTTTTCCATCCGCTAGTGCGTGGATAGAGAGTCCTTTATCAAATACCACTGTTCCGCTAATTTCCGAGACTGTCGTCGGATAAGTCACAGATTCAGTGAGCTTATCACCTTTTTTAATCTTTTTGCCGTCCTTGACCAATACCTTTGCCCCATATGGGATGGAGAAATTGGATGGCTGATCTCCACTGGTAGTGACGGGAGAAATACTGATGGTTCCAAGACCTTCATCCACTTCAACTGTTCCGTCAATGGGTGAATAAATGGGTTCAATGGTTTGTTCACTGATCAATTCCTGTCCTTTTTCAATGTTGTCGCCATCTTTAAAATTCAAGACCTGATCTTTATGGACGTTGTAAGCATAACTGGTTTTGTCTGATATGTTAATCCAGTACATGATCTTGTCGGTATGGGTTTCTTCTTCTCTAACGGATACAATACCACTGATATCACTTTTAACCGGTCCGCTGGGGTTTTTTACAACGACAGCCGGTTGAGCTTCAAAATCCCAAAACTGTGTATAAATATCGTATTCAGTTTGATAGAGTGTGTCTCCTTTATCAAAAGGTGTAGATTTTCCGTCAACAACAATGTATATCTTTTCGATGATTCTTCTAGAACCAAAGTATATGATATTTTCAAGATCTTTACTGGTCATGTTTAACAAATTGGCCAGAATACTGGGAGTGCTTTTAAGAAACCACAAATGAACCACAGGAGCCGCCAGTTCGATATGTCCCATGTTCCTTCTTCTGGCACTTTTAGGTTCAACTTTTACATTACACCTTTCGCAGATGGTACCTTCGTATTTTCTGCCCTTGTATTTTCCACAAGCACATTCATAATCTTTAGTAGGTCCAAAGATCTTTTCACAAAAGAGACCGTCTCTTTCAGGTTTGAATGTTCGGTAGTTGATGGTTTCGGGTTTCTTAATCTCACCATTTGACCAACTTCTAATGGTATCCGGGGAAGCCATTGTGATTTTTACGTTTTTTACCTTTTTCATTTACATCACTTTCCCTTCATTCCCTGTCAAGATCGATTTCATTGTCGTTTTCATCAAATACTTTGACATCCAGCGCTACACCTCTCAGTTCCTTTACCAATACTTTGAAACTCTCGGGTATGCCAGGTTCGGGAACGTTTTTATTCTTCAAAATTGCCTTGTAGACTTCGTTTCGCCCCAACACGTCATCAGACTTAATCGTCAGCATTTCACTCAGAGTATGTGTGGCACCGTACGCCTCTAATGCCCAAACTTCCATTTCACCAAAACGCTGACCTCCAAATTGAGCCTTACCACCCAATGGTTGCTGATGGATGAGCGAATAAGGTCCAACACTTCTGGCGTGAATTTTATCTTGAGCAATATGAACCAGTTTCAGCATGTACATGACACCAACAGTAATGGGTTGATCAAATGCCATACCTGTTCTACCGTCGCGTAATTGAACTTTTCCGGATTTTACTTCTTCTACATCGCCGGTTTGAAGTCCAGCTTCAACGCGCTTTTTATAAAGTTCATCAAGAATCTCATGCTCTTTTGCCCCATCAAAAACCGGAGTTGCAACAAACCAATCATTTAAGTAAGCCAACCATCCCAAATGTGTTTCTAAAATCTGCCCCAAATTCATACGTGATGGTACACCCAAAGGAGATAAAATCATCTGTATGGGTTCCCCATCAGGCAAGAAAGGCATATCTTCCCTTGGGAGTATTCTGGAAATAACACCTTTATTTCCGTGTCTACCGGCAAGCTTGTCACCCACATTCAATGGTTTTCTGCAAGCCACATAGACTCTGATCATCTTGTTGACTCCAGGTCCCAGTTCTGAGACATCGTTTTTATCGTAGACTTTAACATCAATTACTCTTCCAGAAACACCATGCGGAAGCTTTAATGAGGTATCCTGAATGTCACGCCCTCTGTCGCCAAATACCGATCGGATGATCTTTTCTTCGGGAGATATCTCTGCTTCTCCTTTTGGAGTGACTTTTCCTACCAATATGTCTTCTGAAGTAACTGTGGCACCAATTCTTACAATACCGTTTTCATCAAGATTCTTCAATCTTTCCTTGCTGACATTTGGTATGTCCGGTGTGATTTCCTCAGATCCCAATCGTGTTTCTCTGGCATTTACTTCATGCAATTCAATGTGAACAGAAGTAAATGTTTCTGTTTTTAGAAGGTCCTGATTTATCAGGATCGCATCTTCAAAGTTATAGCCTTCCCATGGCATAAATGAGACCATAATGTTTTGTCCAATTGCCAATTCTCCCATATCCGTAGCAGGGCCATCCGCAAGGGGGTCACCCTTTTCAACTTTTTCACCTACATTGATAATTGGACGTTGATTCACCATGGTATCCTGATTGGAACGGACAAATTTTTGGAGATGATATTCATCAATTTTTGGTTTATCTTTCTCAAATATCAATTTACCGTTATCATCCATTCTATGTATCTGTATTTGCTTTGAGTCAACTTTTACAACCTGACCCGGATGTTTAGCCAATACAATAAAACCTGAATCACGAGCTGCAACCCATTCCACTCCGGTTCCAACTCTTGGTGCTTCAGGATTGATAACGGGCACTCCCTGTCGTTGCATGTTCGATCCCATCAAAGCTCGGTTTGAGTCATCATGCTCCAGAAAGGGAATTAATGCTGTTGAAATTGAAACTGTTTGCTTAGGTGATACGTCGATATATTTAACCTTTTTACTATTAACATAAATCAAATCACCATGTTGCCTCACCGGAACCCTTTCGGTGGCAATAGTGCCATCTTCTTTCAAAGGTGTATTCGCCTGTGCAACATAGTACATTTCTTCTTCATTGGCAGTCAGGTAATCAACTTCATCGGTTACTTTTCCATCCACAACCTTTCGGTAAGGTGTGATTAAAAAGCCATAAGGATTGGTAGTGGCAAAGGTTGCTAATGATGTAATCAAACCAATATTTGCACCTTCAGGTGTTTCGATAGGACACATTCTGCCATAATGTGAATCATGAACGTCACGAACTTCAATCTTAGCCCGTTCTCTTTTTAATCCGCCGGGACCGATGGATGATAGTCTTCGTTTATGTGTTAGTTCCGACAGGGGATTGACCTGGTCCATGAATTGTGAGAGCTGACTACTGGCAAAAAATTGGTTCATAGAAATAATAATAGGTCTAACGTTTATCAAACTTTGGATGGAAATCTTTTCAAGTGAATTGTAGACGGTCAATTTCTCAGTTATCAATTTTTGGATCTTAGAGAAACCTCTTTCAAATTCTCCCTTGAGTAATTCCCCAACTGTTCTTACTCGTTTATTCCCAAGATGATCCTTAGTGTCTAGTAGTGTATTATCATATTCAAGATCTAACAGATGAATCGTAGCCAATAATAAATCTAATTTTTCGATCACCTGTGAATCTTCATTATATCTGCCCTCTTCATCAATTGAGTGAAGTCTTTTGTATTTATCAAAAACAATATCCAATCGTCTATTCATCTTGTATCGTCCAACTTCTGAAAATTCATATTTTTCATCGCTGAAATAAAGATTGTATAAATAGTTTTTAGAAGTATTCACACGTGGAATCTCGCCGGGTTTAAGCTTACGGAACAGTTCAATTACCGCTTCGTTTTCGCCAGCCTCTTTCAGGGAATCATCCAGTTTTTCAAAAGTGTTTTGAACATTGGGATTCAATATTGTTATTTTTTCTATTCCGTTGTCTATGATGTCATCGAATCTTTTTTTGTCAAGTTTTTCTCCCTTTGCAATGATAACGTTTCCCTTTGCATCGGTTATTTCTTGTAGTATGATGGAATCCGCAAATTTTTCAAGGTCTTTTTTGTTGTATACTTCGATTTCATGAGGGAAATTGTCGAACAGTTCCACATTGTCAACAAAACCAATACTTTTAAGGAACAACAATAAGTTGACCTTTCGTCTTCTATCGATTCTTGCTTGGAGAATATTTTTATTGGTGTTTAGAATAATCTCCAGCCAGGCCCCGCGTTGAGGCAAAAAATGTGATATGTAAAGATCATTTTTCCCGGGTGTAGCACCTTCATTAACGAAATATATTCCCGGTGAACGGACCAGCTGATTAACTACAACCCTTTCAGCACCGTTAATGATAAAAGACCCACGTTCAGTCATAAAGGGTATATAACCAAAAAATGCTTTTTCCTCACGCATTTCTCCGGTATTGATATCGGATATCCTGACCTTCACGTAAAGAGGAACGGTATAACTGATCCCCTTGGCTTTACATTCATTTTCATCTTCATTGGGTTCTCCAATTTCAGTATCTACAAATTCCAGCACAAAACCTTTTTCATCTTTGCGCAAATCGCCTCGATGGGGTTGTGATCTAATTGGAGAGAATTTCTTTAATACTTCTATGATTCCTTTTTCAAGGAATTCTTGATATGATTCCAACTGCATATTGATGAGGTTTGGAACCTGAACCGCCTCACCTATTTTTCCGTAAACCTTTCTTGTTCTTCGGCCAAAGCTCTCCTGTTTCAATGGAAATCACCTCTTGGAGAGAAAAGATTTTTTAACGCAAAAATGCAACAGGCAAATGCCTGTTGCAAGATATACTATAATGACGTAATTTCAATTATTTAAGTTCTACTTCTGCACCGGCTTCTTCAAGCTTGGACTTAATCTCTTCTGCTTCTTCTTTTGGTGCAGCTTCTTTGATAATAGCATCTGCAGATCCGGCATTGTCAACAAGATCTTTGGCATCTTTTAATCCCAGACCGGTAATTTCTCTGACAACTTTAATAACAGCGATTTTTTTCTGTCCGAAACTCTTCAACAAGACCTGGAAATCTGTTTTTTCTTCCTCTGCTGCTTCTCCGCCACCAGCTGCTGGTGCTGCTGCTATTGCCATTGGTGCTTGTGCCTTTACATCAAACTTTTCCTCAATATCCTTCACCAATTGTGATAACTCTGTTACTGTCATTTCTTCAATTGCCTTTATAATTTCTTCACGTGTCATTTAATGTACACCTCCGTTGATTTTAGCAATTCATGATTCTTTTTTTTCTTTTATAGCGTTTAAAGCATAAGGTAATTTTAAAATAATATTGTTCAAAGATGCTGCAAGTCCAGTAATGGGAGCCTGTAATACATTAGCAAGCATACCCAAAAGCTCTGTTCTAGAGGGCATTTTGGATAATTCAATAACGCCTTGCTCATCGTAAACTTCTCCTTCGAACAATCCGGCTTTGATCTTTGGCATATCGTTCTCTTTGGCAAATTTAACTAAAGCCTTTAAAACTGCCATTGGATCTCCGTCTTCTTCAACATATAAAGCTGCATTCGGTCCTTTTAAATAGTTGTAAAATTCTTCATTTGCATTTTCCGATTCGTCCAATGCAACTTTGATGAGTGTGTTTTTACAAACCTGCATATGACCGCCTGACTCATACAGCTTTCTACGTAGATTACTGATTTTTTCCACATCCAGTCCCCTGTAATCCAATAAAACGACTATCGGTGACTGTTTAAAATGATCTCTCAGTTTCTCGACGATTTGCCTTTTTTGCTGTTTGGTAAGCAATGTTCCACCTCCTTTTCTGTTATGACCACGTATGAGGTCACGGTGAAACACGCGCGCACCTCGGTAGGTGAAAATTTCCTTAATAACCTACTGTCTAGAGTACGTGGGACTTAATTAAATATTTTATTTATTATACTTCCTTCATATAATCGCTTGTATCTACTTTTATTCCAGGACCCATTGCCGTTGCAACTGCAATTTTCTTATAGAGTCTGCCTTTTAAACTAGCAGGCTTCATTGCAAGAATCTGTTTAAGAGCAGAGTCCAGGTTTTCTTTTAACTGCTCATTCTTAAATGATTTTTTACCGATAACAAGATGAATGTTTCCAGTTTTATCATTTCTTGCTTCAATTCTTCCGCCTTTAAATGCATTGACTGCTTCTTCCACATCATTTGTTACTGTTCCTGATTTGGGAGAAGGCATTAACCCTCTTGGCCCAAGAACACGACCCAATTTCCCTATAACTCTCATCATATCAGGAGTTGCGATAGCCACATCAAAATCCAACCAGTTTTCCTTTTGAATCTTTTCTGCGTAGTCCTCTGCTCCCACAAAATCTGCACCGGCTGCTTTTGCCTTTTCTGCATTTTCTCCTTGAGCAAAAACTAATATTCGTACACTTTTTCCAGTACCATGGGGTAGTGAAATGGGTTGTCTGATCTGCTGATCTGCTTTTTTGGGATTGATGTTCGTGCACAGATGTAATTCCACTGTTTCATCAAATTTAACTGTGGCAGTTTCTTTTAATAACTGAACCGCTTCCGCGACTGAATATACTTTTGTACCGTCTATTTTTGCTTTGGCTTCTCGATATCGTTTTGAATGTTTTGCCATTTCTCAGCACCCCCTTATTTTACGACTTCTACGCCCATATTCCTTGCAGTTCCTTCGATGATTTTCATCGCTGCTTGAATATCATTGGCGTTTAAATCTTCCATTTTGATCTCGGCAATTTTCTGAACCTGAGCCTTTGTAATCTTCCCAACTTTTTCAGCATTGGGAACCGATGACCCTTTTTTAATTCCAGCTTCTTTTAAAATAAGAAAAGAGGCCGGGGGTGTCTTCATGATAAATGAGAATGATCTGTCTTCATATACCGTAATAACTACCGGTACGATTGTTCCCATTTTGTCTTGAGTTTTTGAGTTAAACTCTTTACAAAAACCCATGATATTAATACCATGTTGACCCAAAGCAGGACCAACTGGAGGTGCAGGGTTTGCTTTACCGGCTTGTAACTGAAGCTTGATTGTTGTTAAAATCTTTCTTGCCATATTTATTCCTCCTTATGTGGTTTAGCGGGTTGGCATATACCCTTCCACAGAATAAGGCAAAAAACGTTTGATATTACCGTCTTTTGCAGAGCTTATACTAAAATATTTCTTATTATACCTTTTCTACTTCACTTAAATGAACAACAACGGGAGTTTCTCTCCCGAATATGTTAACCATGACTTTCAATTCGTGTTTATCCGGATGGATTTCGCTGATGGTTCCAACAAAATCAGCAAAAGCTCCGGATTTAATCCGTACGGCTTCTCCTACTTCATATTCAATCTCTACTGTAGCTGCTTTTTTATCCGCTTTTTCAACGGTTTCCAACCCAGCAAGCCTTAAAATAACCTTTGCCTCTTTATCTTTTATGGGTAAAGGCGCTGCACCAGAAGAAACAAAATGCACCACATTCGGAACACTTTGAACGGTATTCCATGCGGCATCAGTCATCGCCATTTCTAAAAAAACGTATCCGGGAAATAAACGTCGCCTTTTAATGTTAACCAGCTTAAGAATCCTTCTGGTTCCTCGATCGCTAATTTCGATCAAGGCATCAAATTCAGCTCGCAAATTTAGAGGCTCAGAAATCTCAGTTCCCTTCTCCACTTCTTTTCCCTTTGAAGCTTTGCTTTGTAAAAATAGTTTAAGGGGGACGTAATAGACATCCTCCTCACCATCGTCTTTTTTTATGATAACTTTTTTAACCTTAATTGATTCCAGAACGGTTCCATCCATTTCACATATGTATTCACCGTTCTTTGCAAAAGGCATACCTTGTCTGATTTTTACTCCCGACTTTATTCCGGACTCAATCTTATCGGCTTCAGGTATGTAATAAATTTTGGTGTATTTGGAATCCAGAGTTTCAACAACTATCTTTCGATAGTTTCGTATCGTATCAACAATCCCATCATGTCTCAATTTAACGGGATTTTCCTCTGCAATTAAATCGCCTTTTTTGACCTCATCTCCCGTTGTAACATGAAGCTTTGCTTTCTGGGAAAGCATATGCTTGACAGTATGAGCCTTCGATGGTTCTACTACTACTTCCTCTGGAATAACTACCCTTCCAACCAGTCTTTCAAGGTTAAGCGTATCTCTTTTTTTTTCAATACTTTCTTTGATCTTTTCTTCCAGACCGGAATACGTTTGAATGACGTACCACTTTTTTTTCAAACAAATCACCCAATACCCAGAACGCCCAACAGGTATTTGGTGAGATTACTGAATCCTAGATCAAGGGCCGCGAAATAAACACCCATAACAATTAAGATTATGGTAACTACCCCTGTAGTCTGCCATAATATGTGTCTTGTCGGCCAAGTAGTCGCTTTGTATTCCTGTTTAACTTCCCGGAAGAACTTCTTCACCTTTGAAGGTTTTTTTGGTGCTGCTTTTTCAGTCTTGTTAGTCTTAGCCATATCGTTCTTAGCCATTTAGAAATTCCTCCTCAAAAAAATTGGCAGGTCCGGAGGGACTTGAACCCCCAACACCCGATTTTGGAGACCGGTGCTCTGCCAATTGAGCTACGGACCTACTTTTTTTATTTTGTTTCTTTATGCAAGGTGTGTTTCCTGCATCTTGGGCAAAACTTTTTTATCTCAAATTTCTCTTGCATAGTTTGTTTGTTCTTTGTAGTGGAATAATTCCTTTCTTTACATTCTGAACATTGAAGCCTGATTTTAACTCGCATAATAAACACCTCTTACAGACAATTAAAAATGGTGGTAAGGGAAGGATTTGAACCTTCGAAGGCATTCTGCCAGCGGATTTACAGTCCGCCCCCTTTGGCCACTCGGGCACCCTACCACTTTTGAGAAAAATATGGAGCCAGTTGAGGGATTCGAACCCACGACCTGATGATTACAAATCATCCGCTCTGGCCAACTGAGCTAAACTGGCTCTCACTTCATAAAAACCAGTGCTATTATATAGATTTGTTTTCACTTTGTCAACAGGGAATAGTTACAATATAGTGAAGTTAGAATTGGCATCAGATTGCGAAATTTAAGTTTTGAATGACATTGTCAAAGAAAACATCACTCAATTCATGATTATTATCAAAAGCATTATATTCTTTTTAAAAGTCTATTTTTGATGCTATAATACACTCAAAGTCTTTTCTGTAGAATCATAAGCAATCAATAACCTACTAGTATCATCCTAACTTTTATTGATAGATAAACGGCAAGGGGGCACGTGTTGACAATAGGTAAAAAAATAATCGATCATCTTAAAAAAGCAACGATTCAATATAAATTAAAACTACTGATTGTTTTTGTCATTTTAATTTTTATACTATTTTTCTTTCCCCATTATCACTATACTTATCAAGCTGTTGCAGAAACAGCACGTGAAAAAGGAAACAGCATCACTGAGTCTATAAATGCAGAGATTAGTTCGTGGCTGTACAAAAACAGTTCCACTATTCAGGATATAGCCACATTGTTTTCTCAAATAGAGTACACAGATGATGATAAGCTCTCAATCATGGAGATTTTCTTAAATGAAAGTGATTTTTATTCATCCATTTACTACGGTGATAAAAACAATAAGATGATCAACGCAAGTGGCTGGAAGCCCTATGAAGGTTTTCAATTAACAACCAGACCCTGGTATATCAAAGCCATTGATCAAAATAAACTATCATATACTAATATCTTCTTAAATGCCAGTCGTGACGATATGATTATATCCATCTCATCGCCAGTAGCTAATTCTAAAGCAGATGCCGTTATCAGCGGTGATGTTTCAGTTAAAACCCTTATCCAGCAAATCTCTCAAATCAAGCCAAGTGAAAACGGATTTGTTTTTTTAATGGATTTTGAGGGAAATATCATTGCCCACCCGGATTATACAAACTTCGATACCCTTGAAATCGACTATAAAAACCCCATTTACACTCAATTGTTTAGGGATATTAATACTTCACAAAATTATTTCGATGAGACAAGATTAGGGGGCCAAACCGGTTTTATCACTTTAAAAAAGAACAATGATTTAAATTTGTTTCTCTTTAGTTTTATCCCTTCTAGCGACTTACAGTATTTATTTAATCGAGCCCTCGCTTTTTCGCTCATCATGATGTTAACAACTATATTTATCACCATCATTATCTACCGATTACTGAATCAACATGTTGTTCATCCTTTAGAGGAACTCAAAATAAAGATCAACGAATTGGATTTTCAAGATGATTTTCATCAACGCTTGTCTTATAACTATCCCAACGAATTTAGTTCTCTTGTTAAAACTATCAACCAAATGCTTTCTCAAGCGGAAGAAACTTTTATACAAAAGGAGAATGCAGAAAGCGAATTATCGGCCATGAACGAGGAGTTAACCAACACTAATGATCTTCTTGAGACAAAAAACATCGAATCTGAAAATAATTTGCTTTTACTGAGCAAAGAAAAAGAACTACTCAACGCTCTCTTTGAAAATGTACTCATCGGCATTCAAATTTGGGATCCTTCCGGGAATTTGTTGTTGATGAATACCGAAACGAAAAAAATTACCGGTTATTCAGAATCAGATATTTTAAACATCGATCATTGGTTCCAGTTAATTACCATATCTCAAGAAAACATTCGGGATATTCTGAAAATGGTCAAGACTATCAGTATTCGGGACAGAATGGAAAGGGATTTGAAAATAACTACAAAGTTCGGAGAAGAAAGGGATGTGGAATGTCGGTTTAATTTTCTATCTGACGGTCGAACTGTAGTCACCATCAACGATATTACACAAAGGCGTTTATATGAGGAAAAACTACGAGAAAGTGAAAAAAAAGCAAATGCCGCCAATATAGCAAAATCTGAATTTCTTGCAAACATGAGCCATGAACTTAGAACTCCTCTCAATGGTATTATAGGCTTTTCACAAATACTTGAAAATTCCAATATAACAGATGAACAAAAAAAATATGTGGAATATATCAATTATTCAGGGAAAAATCTTTTACAAATCATCAGCGATATTCTGGATTTCTCTAAAATTGAAGCCGGGAGGCTTGAAATTGATCTCGTCCCCACTAACATCGATGAAGTAGCTCATTATTCCCTAAAAATGATAGAACCACTGGCAGTTGAAAAAAATATTCGGATTGTTTATTACATTGATAAAATAAAAGAATTCAGCGTATATACCGACCCTTTACGTTTGAATCAAATCATCAATAATTTGCTCAGTAACGCTGTAAAATTCACTTCTGAGGGATCTGTTACTCTAGATATTCAACTGCTTGAAGAAGGTGAACGCTATATTGATTGTCAATTCTCGGTTACAGATACAGGAATAGGCATTAAAGATGACAAGTTGGAAGATATTTTCAAATCATTCACACAAGCTGACAACTCAATCAGTAGAGAATTTGGCGGAACAGGTTTAGGTCTCACCATTTCCAATTCCCTTTTGGAACATATGGGAAGTTCATTGCAGGTTAAAAGCACTTTTGGTGAGGGCAGTACATTCTTTTTTATCATTCGTTTTAATATTTATACCCAAGGAATGGAGAGAACTTCCGGACCAGGGGGGGGTCTTGACCGCGATTCACAATTAGGTAAAAGGTAGGGATCTTGATGCGTTCTGTTTTAACAATTTTGCTTTTATTCATTTTCTTGTTCACAATTTCAATATCTGAATCCGTAAAAACATTAACTTTGAAAGAGGTTCGTCAAAATTTTCTTGATTATATTAATGACTATCGAAAAGACCGAGGTTTGGAGGAACTGGAACTCAGGTATTCATCAATCGCACAAATACATGCAAGCAATCAGGCTGAAAAGGATAGATATCTGGCACACAGAGGGTTTAATTCTCGTGCACAACAAATTCTGGATCTTCTTAGAAAGGAATCGATACAAGACAACAGTATATTTGGTTTTGCGACTGTCTCAGAAAATTGCTGCTATTTCCCTGTATGCATAGATCCTGCAAAAAAAGCCTTTCTACAATTTATATCGAGCCCAACACATCGAAGTAATCTTCTTAAACAATATCACTATACTGCTATCGGAATAGATCAGGGAGAATCAGGCTGTTTCTATTTTTGTCAAATATTTTTTTAATTGGTTGTACAATCACTTCAATTATGAATTTATAAACAATAGACGGTCTTTAGAAAAAAGTTCGTGGTAAAATAGAGTTGATTCCATAAACAGGAGGGGTATATTTGTACGCAAAAGCACCTGGAAGGGTCAATATTATTGGAGAACACGTGGATTACAATGACGGTTTTATTCTGCCCTTTGCTATCGATAAAAACACAACAGTAAAGGTATCAGCAGCAGAGGGGAATTACCACAGAATCACTTCTAAAGGATTCGGGAGTAAAACCTTTATCACCAATCAACTATCAAAAACTGGCGATTGGACGGATTATATAATCGGTACATTTTTCTTTTTAACTACCTTATATAACCTTCACATCCCACCGTTGGATCTTGAGGTTGAATCAAACATCCCCATTGGCGCCGGACTATCGAGCAGTGCAGCTATTGAAGTGGCATCAATCATGGCGATCTCGAACCATGTGGGTTTAACTCTTGACAAAGAGGAAATTTATCGTTTTGCTCAAAGAATTGAAAATGAATTTGTAGGTGTCAAATGCGGCATTATGGATCAATTTATTTCTGTAATGGGAAAACAAGACAAGGCCGTTTTTTTAGATACTATGACCATGGAATATCAATATGTTCCCATTAATTTATCCCATTCCGAATTTTACATTTTAGATTCAAATGTTCATCATTCATTGGGCGATGGTGCATATAACGCCAGACGAAGTCAATGCGAAAGCGTTTTAAAAAAATTAAATAAAAAGTCTTTCAGAGAATTAACTTTTGATCATTTAAACGAACATAAAGATAAACTCAATGAAATCGAAATCAAAAGAGCCAAACATGTTTTGTCGGAAAATCAACGCGTTTTAGCCTGCCAAAAAGCGTTGGAAACTGGAAATGAAAAAAAAGCAGGGGAATTACTGAATGAATCCCATATTAGCCTACGAGATGATTATGAGTGCAGTTGTGAGGAAATAGACTTTCTTGTAAAGGAATTGAATCAAATACCGTTTGTTTTCGGAGCCAGAATCATGGGTGGCGGTTTTGGTGGCAGCATCATCTTCCTGGCCAAAAATAATTTGGAAGAAGCAGAACTGGATCCTTTGAAGAATGCCTACAAAAGCAATTATCAAACTGATTTTCATTTCTACAAAGTGCATCCCTCTGAGGGGGCACGTTTGTTTGATTGATTCTAAACAGATTGGGCAACTTGTTGAAGAAATTAAAAATGATATAATCAACGAAGTTAAGAATTTTCCTCTTTTGTTGGGATTTTCAGGAGGATTGGATTCCACAGCATTGGCGTATATCTGTGCAGATGCCTTGGGTCCACAACATGTTCAGCTGGTGCATGTCATTTATGGACCGTATACTTATTCCAAAACACTGGAAAACGTTTTAAAAACTGCTGATTTAATAAATTGCAAGCTGGTTTTCGTTGATATGAGAAGTACTCAAGAAAAAGTTCTTAGAAATGGTCCGTCTTGTAACCGATGTACAAAACAGGTGAAGATTGCCGGAGTGAAACGTGCATCGGAAAACAAAAAACTTCTGACTGCAACCGGCGCAAACTTGTCAGACAGTTGGGGTGAATACGGATTTAAACTCATGAATCGTGTTTATGCTCCATTTTTAGAACTCAGTAAAAAGGATATTAGAGGCATTTTGTCTTATTATCAAGTCGACGAATCAAGAGTTAAAATTGGAGAATCAATACACCGAGAGGGTTGCAAGGCAAAGCATCTGCTAAAAATGTTGATTGTTCCTGATTATCATGGTCACAGTGTTTGCTTATCTAATGAAATCTTACTGGATATTTTAGAAGGTATAGGATTTCATGCACAACTGGCAAATGTGAAGATCATTGGTCCTTTGAGTTCAAACATTGCCCTAATAAACATAAAACCGATGCCGGAAAAGTTTATTACTGATGAAATAAAAAAAAGACTTCAAAATATAGAATCAATCGATGAAGTAAAACTGGTCACGTCACCGTTGAAATTAAAAGTCCTTGCCAATCCTTCCATATATCGAAATCAGACTGCAAGAGAGCATATCGAGGCGGGCTTTTTAAAGAGGGATTTTGCACAAAACATCATTTGCCATTGGTATGAAAGTACCAACAATAAACTTAACACATTTCATGTAGCAGAGTATAAGCAGATTTAGGAGGGGTAAGATTGATTTTTAGTTATAAGGGCAAACATCCGACAATCGATGAAGATACATTTATTGCACCAAATGCCACCATCATTGGCGATGTTGTGATAGAAAAAGGAGCCAGTATATGGTATGGAGCGGTTTTAAGAGGGGATATGGCAGCGATCAGAATCGGAGAAAACAGCAATATTCAAGACAATGCCACCGTTCACACAGATACGGGTGTCCCTACCATTGTAGGAGAAAACGTCACCGTGGGTCACAATGCCGTCTTACATGGTTGTCAACTTGAAGATAATGTTTTAATCGGCATAGGCGCTATCGTATTAAATCGGTCTGTTATCAAATCAGGAACAATTATTGCAGCAGGTTCTTTGGTAAAAGAAGGTCAGGAGTGTGAGCCTTCAACTTTATACGCGGGTACACCTTGCATCTTGAAAAAAAAGTTGACTAATTCTGAAGAAAATCTTAAAGAACATGCTAAAAAATACGTCACCTTGTCTGAAGAACATCAACAGGAGAAGAAATAATATGTGGCTGGACAATATCCCAAAAGAAACTGAATTAGTTGCACCGGAATGTCAAGAACATTTTTTTCGCGGTAATGAAAAGTGTATTCTTTTAATCCATGGTTATACCGGCTCACCCCATGATATGCTTTATTTAGGAAAAAGACTTCATGAATCGGGGTTTTCAGTTTTCATTCCCAGATTACCGGGTCATGGGACCAATCATGTAGATTTTCTCAATTCGAATTATGATCAATGGCTCAGACGAGTTGTAGATGCTTATATTAATTTAAAAAGGGATTTTTCAGAAGTGTCGTGTTGCGGATTATCAATGGGTGGACTATTGACTTTATTATTGGCTTCAATATTCAACCCGAAAAAAATCGTATTGGCAGCTCCTGCATTAAAAGCCTCCAACAACTTGATTTATCTAACACCTTTGATCGGTTTATTTTTAAAGAAGATTAAAAGGCCGGTAAGCGAGAAACACCAGGAAGAACATTTAAGAATGCTTCAAAACGAATATTGGGATTACGACTGGCCTACTAAAGCAAGAGATTTGCTAAAGCTGCAGCGTCTTGCAAAAGCAAGATTGCCCAAGATTCATTCTGACTGTTTGACAATCGTTTCAAAAAATGATCAAACCGTTCCTGTTGAAGTATTGGATATCATTGAATCAGGCATTAAATCTGAAAAAAAAGAACGACTTATCTTAGAAAAAAGTCCTCATGTTGTCGTCAATGATATAGAAAAGGAAAGGGTAGCCCAGGAGATAATTGATTGGTTTAGCGAATAGTTTGAACTTTTGAGAGTTTTCTTAGTCTAAACCTATGTAGGGGGGAAATGCGCGTGTTTTCCAATGAAAACCATCAGGAAAAAAGTCCTCAGGAGATACGCGAAGGGGAAAAAGATTTTATCAAAGCCCTAAAAAAAAAGAAAATATGGGCATATGAAGCGCTCTATGACCGTTATGCAAGTTTGGTTGGAGGAATTGCAAGATCTTATTTAAATGTTGACGATGTTGAGGATGTTATCCAAGAAGTTTTTTTCAGAGTATATAAAAGCATAAAAAGATTTAAAGGCGATTCAGCATTTTCCACCTGGTTATACAGAATAACGGTGAATGTTTGCAAAGATACTTTAAAGAAATATTCCAAGCGTTCTGAGATGTTTACCGATTTTGAAGATGATGAAAATGGGGGAATTAGTGAACCCGCATCAGAAGTAGATATAGAAGAAGATATCAGGAAACAGCTCAGGATAGAGGACTTCAGAAATGTTTTAAGTAAGTTATCTGAGGAAGATAACCTTTTTATCACTTTAAGAGATATTGAGGGGCTTGATTACGAAGAAATCGGAAAGATTACCGACAAGCCTTTAGGGACAGTAAAAAGCAGAATTTATTACGCCAGAAAGAGATTAAAGAAACTTTTAGAACAACATGGCATTGGAGATTAAATTAGCTTTAAGGAGGTATTTGAATGAACTGCAGTGAGTTCAGAGAGAATTATATGGACAGATATCTGGATGACGAAATGAACTCGAAAGAGATAAGGGAATTCAGAGAACATATGAAGGAATGCCAGGCTTGTCATTCCATTTTCCTTTCTTACAAAGGGGTATTGAACTTTCAAAAGATTAGAGCCTCGTACAGTTCAAGCGAAAAAGGGAAAAAACAATTTTTAAAACGGGTAAAGCGCAGAAAAAACATACCTTACCAAATTGCAACAGGCTTTGCAATCTTGACCATCGGATTTTTCGGTTCAAAGACCTTCATGGACTTTAATAGGGTCAATCAACGTTACGAAACCATCGTGAATAAAAGTGTAGAAATGCTTAATTCTGCACAAAACCCTGAAAACAACTTAAATCTTGGGGTCAAAAATGCATCGAGTGATGTCCAATCAAGAACTGAGAAAATTTTTAACCTTATCAACGATGGAGAAAAAGAATAATTAGCATTTAAGCATTTGTAAGTTTTACTATTATATTATCTTGTGGGTGATTTAATGCCTCTTGGGAAGAAAAAAAGGGACTTAATTTTACTTCTTTTTTTTATACTTTTTTGTGCAATATTATTTTCGGAAACAGTAGAAAATAAAAATAATGAAAATTCTTCAACTATTAATGAAATTTCTTTCGACAAAGATGTATTCATCAATGAAATAATAAACGCTTATTCCAATAGTTGTATAAACGGGACTAGAATCATGATGGAAACCGGTGAATCAGCAAGGTATCGATATGAATACATCATGAGAAAAGGTCATGATAAAATTGTTTCACTAAAAATGCCCTACAGAGTAACCTGGTATAGATACGATGAAAAGGGATTTATCATTCTTGACGGTAAAAAGATTTTAATGGAAGACAAAATGAAAGACTTGGAAGATGTTTTTTTGGATGATATTCAAAAGGAAATTCAAGATATAAAACTCACTGAAATTCAGTATTCAGGTATACCCGCTTTCTATATGCTCCTCTATTTAAAGGATTGTACTTATCGTGTTATCCTATTACAGGAAAGCATGCAGTTTATAAGACTTGAAAAAGAAACTGACTCAAAACTTACAGTCATGCTTTATGATAACCTGAACCAAGGGAATAAAAATGACTTTTTAAATCAACTTTCTTGGTATCAAGATATTCCTGATGAAACGGAAGAAACCGCTGATGTTACAAATAATTCAGAAGAAACGAAGGCTGATACTCTCAATGAAGATACACTTTTAAAGGATTTCGAAGTGTTATTAGAACCGGTTCTTCAAATATATACAGTTCAAAAAACAGAAATGATTGAATTTTCAGATGCACGAGCCATGTTTTTGACCATGTTTGATGCCCAAAAATCATCACCATTTGTCATTGTCCTGATTATTCATGATAATATGATTAATCCATCAAACTCGGAATCTATATTGGGAAAGATTCCCGAAACATACAATATGTGCCAAAAGATCGTAGACAAAGTAGAAATCAACGTAATAGGATCTCAAAAAAAGGAATTTCTTGAAAGTATTTCCAACCTAATCATCGAAACCATCGAAAAGTAATATCATATTATTAATACTTTCAAATTTATTTATTAAATCTTTCTTGACCATAAAAAGCCATTATGATATAATCGCATCTGTTGGAGAGATGGCCGAGCGGTCGAAGGCGCACGCCTGGAGCGCGTGTTAAGGGTCTCCCTTACGTGGGTTCAAATCCCACTCTCTCCGCCAATAAAAGCCGGTTTTTTACCGGCTTTTTTCATACCTGTTCATCTGACCAGGAACGGTAAACTCCTTTAAAAAGCACTCTTCTTAAAGGAAAGATTATCAGAAACAAAATCAATAACGAAATAAGACTTCCCGCTGCAAATTTCCCCCACTGTGGGTACATCATAGCGTCTTTACCGGCATAAGTATACAATCTCATTGACACGGGGTATTTCTGCTGATCAGTGATAAAAATCAACGGTGCAGTAAAACTGGACCAACCATCTATCATCACTTTAATAAAAACAATAAGTGAAACGGGTAGGATCTGCGGAAATATTACTTTAAAAAAAGTTGTTAGCGTTGACGCTCCCTCTATTTTTGCATGATCGATATAGGTAAGTGGGATCTTCCTCATATCCTCATAGGCAATTAAAAAGGCAATAGGAATGGCATGATTGACAATGATCAATATCACGCCAAAAAGA
>Ga0272443_10002717_pt1 | contig 22019 bp, 21 predicted proteins | sample SSMAcet12_FD_193581 | JGI IMG/M metagenome (GOLD analysis project Ga0272443, IMG submission 193581) | Marine sediment archaeal communities from Little Sippewissett salt marsh, Falmouth, MA, United States - SSM-Acet-12 | ecosystem: Environmental > Aquatic > Marine > Wetlands > Sediment ...
TGCCCCCCCGGAGTTCGCATCATTTCAGGCCGGATCACAAACTCGCACGCCTCATGAAATAGTCCGCCACATGGACAGTGTTATAGGTTATGCCCGGACGTTTTTGATCGGCGGCAAATATAGTGCACCGGAATTTGAGGATTTCTGCGATGCGGTTAAACACTTTCATGAAATTCTGCAGGATATGGCGCAACATCTTGAAGGGGGAACAGAATTTAATAATATTACAGCCGAGAATCTTCTGCAGGGTCCTTTCTCCGATGCCATGACGCATGCCGGACAACTGGCTATGCTCAGGCGTTTGGCAGGCAGTCCTGTTCCTCCTGAGAATTTCGTTTTTGCCGAAATTGATTCTGACAATTTAAGTCCCGATCAGCCATCACCCGCCAGACCCGATGAGAAATGGCCCGAAGCCCCGGAGCATGAATAGTTCTGATTTTTGTAAATTAACAGACATTAAAAAAGCTCTCTGCTATGTGCAGAGAGCTTTTTGTTTGTTCACAAATCTTTAAATTTGCATACAGGATTACCGTTTGTTCATATACTCTTCTTCTGCCGCGCGTATATTTTCATAATCTACATGTTTCTCAATCGGCTGTCCATGTTCTTCGGGATGCAGATAGGTACCAATTTCATGCGGCGGTTTAGCCGGTTCCACTTCGATGCGATGACTTTGAGCCCACACATCGTTTCTGACACCGGTTACCTGCCAGGAAACCTTAATATTAGGCTCGTCAGTGCGGATTATGAATTGATTATTCGAAATCTCTTCGCCGACGATTGCCTGTGCGAAAGTTCCGATAACGGTGAGCTGGTACCTGAAATCCATATTTATGGCTTCAAAATAATCAGGCAATTCAACTCGCGCAAAACCGTTATTATCGGTTACAACGTTGCCATTGTAAATATTTAGCATATCGGGGGATTCGACGAATGAGTGCTGGAGATATTTATTTTCCGGATCGAGGGGATGATCAATTTTAAAAGTCCCGGCCGATTTGGATAAAGTCCCGGCAACATAAACATCTCCTGAAAAGTAACCGGCATAGGCATAATCATTGTAATCAGTTCCTGCTCCCGCATAAATGCCGTAACCTGTCGTTGCCCCATATGCCCTTCCGTATAATCCATATGCTTTATTACCGTCCCAGGCATATCCTCTGACCCCGATAGTCTCACTGCCGCTTCTATTATCAGGATCACCATTGCCGTAGCCATATATACCCCAGGTGTAACCAAAAGCCGCTTCGGCCTTGCTGTATATGCCGTAAGTATAGGCCCAATCACCATCGGTTACAGTATTTTCAACTTCACTGTTTATGCCATAGAAATGGACCTGGTCCGTGTCAATTGTTCTGTCATTGTAGATGCCGTGAAATTGAGCGGGGGCAGTAAAGGTATTGGTGCCGGTCAATGAGCGCGAACCGGTTATAGTACTGGCCATATTGATGGTAACACCCCCTGAGCTTCCGCCCCCGGTCAGGTTGGTGCCGGCTGTGACGGATGTGATATCTCCCTCTCCTCCGACATCATCGGTGCCGTCGGCGAAACCGGCCGGTATATCATCAATATCGGTCCAGTCCACACTGTTAGCTGAATTGGCCGTCAATGCAGTAGAGGCCGTTTGGGCTGTAGCGGCGCTGTCGGATCGGAGTGCATGATAAGCATAAGGAACAGTGTACAACCGAATTCGGGGAGACATTTCGCTTTCACCGACAATAGTGATTCCCAAATATAGCGAAGAATCCGTGCATAAATCATCGGGAATCGCAGGCATGTGTGCACTTTCCCCCAGCTCTACAGTAAATAATCCGCCAACTACATTTATTTTTTGAAATCCGCTGTTCCACAAATCCTTGCCTCCGGTCAGAGAATCATAGATGGCAAACTGAATTGAATAAACATCATCGGCAACAGGGTCGCCAACATCATCAACCAGGCGTCCCTGATAGGTGATCTTTTGTGGAACAGCCGCGAAAGCAATGATGGCTGATAGAAAGACTATGCTAAAAAGCAATGATCCCGTTTTTCTAAGCGTCTTCATGAGGTAACCTCCCACAAGGTGTATCTTATCTTCGATTATTCAATTTAATCGGGATTATTATGTCTATTGTGTTATTATCGTAACATCGTCCGTATTCTTCATGCAGTTATTTAATCTGTCCTATTAAAACAATAATATAATAGAATGCTGGTTCAGAACAAGGTCAATCTCGGTGTATTCCATTATCTTAGAAGAACCGTAACAAGGTTTGAATTTTGATAATCAGGATTTTTGTGCTCTTGATTTTGTGTCCGGATTTCTCTTTTCCACATTAATTAAAATAATTTTGTGGCATATCGTATATGAAAATTCCATTTTAAATCATATACGACAATAAAGGTACAGTATGAAAACTGATCTATCACAAAGTAATTTTCGCTATGCCGGTTTGTGCCCTCGTTTCCTGGCCCTGTTTCTCGATTTTGTATTTTTAAGTCTCTTATTTTTTCCCATTACCAGAATAGTCAAGGGGACCTGGATGATGACTCCCGAAGATCATCTCTGGAGCGCAGGGTGGTTTATCACCGATCCACTCTGTCTTGCATTTCTGGCAATTATCGTTTTGTACTTTATTATCCTCGAGGGGCTGATAGGTGCGACCTTGGGCAAGCGGATTGTCGGCATCCGGGTAATTAAAATCAATGGCAACAATCCGGGACTGGCAAAAGGCGCCATAAGGAATATCCTGCGGATTATTGACAGCCTGCCGGTATTGAATATCCTCGGTGTAGTGCTGATTGTCAGATCAAAAGAACGCGCGCGGTTCGGTGACAGGATTGCCGGCACGAGAGTTATAATTATTAAGTAAGAACTTACATTAATATTAAAGTGCAGACTAACAGAAAAAGTGAACAATCGCTCCGGTTTATCGTCAAATAAGAATACAACATCTGTAAATTTCACGGGTTTTCTGAGGAGAGAGTATGGACAGGATTGCAGGTTATATTCGGCTTTTTATTATCATCATCTTAATTTCCAATTTACAGGCTGACGAGGTTGATATATTTATCGCGGCTGAACAGGGTAATCTTCAAGCCGTGAAAGAATTGATCGAAAATAATCCGCAATTGATTTCCGCTGTCGATCAGGGGGGATATACCGTTCTTCACAAAGCCGCCTATAATAATCATATCGATATAGCAGAGTATCTGCTTTCCAAAGGAGCCGATATTAATGCTACGTCAGGGAGCGGAAGTACTCCACTTCATGGGGCCGCCTTTCATGGGCATCCCGATATGGTCCGTTTCCTTCTTGATAGAGGTGCATCAATAGATATTGTTAATGCCGGCGGTTATACACCGCTACTCAGCGCCGGGGCCAGCGATCAAGGCGAAATCGTTCGCTTACTGGTTGAAAATAACGCCGCTATCAATACATTCAGCCGCGATGGACGCACTCCGCTTTACCAGGCGGTGTGGAATGCCGATGCCGAGTTGTGTTCCCTGCTTCTGGAAAAAGGCGCCGATCCGAACATTCAGACGGATATGCGTGTTTCATTGCCATACTTCGCAACCGCCTACCGCGACAAACAGTTTGGTCCGTTACTGCTGGAAAAAGCTTCTGATTTTAATGAAACAGATTCACTGGGTTTGGGATTGCTTCATTATGCGGCCGCCCGTGGCTTTACTGACCAGGTAAAGTTACTGCTGGATAAGGGCGTCAATGTTAACGCCAAAGATGTGATGGAGCGGACGCCGTTGTATTATGCTCGATTATGGGGCCATGATGATGTCATTGATATATTGAAATCACGTGGAGCTAAATATGACCGAAAAGGATGGCCTGAATTTCGGGGACCTTATCTGGGGAAAACACCGCCGGGTAAAACGCGGCAAGAGTTTGCTGGGGATGAACTGAGAACGCCCTTTGCGCCTCATGGCCGAATAGTATTTTCGCCCGATGGTAATGAAATGTTGTGGTGCCATCATGCAATGCCGATTCAGGCTATGTGGTATTCCCGGCAGGTAAACGGTGTGTGGCAAAAACCTATAATTGCACCGTTCACTGATCCGACTTTAGACTATGCCGACGGTAATCCCTGTTTTTCCGCCGATGGAAACAGAATTTATTATCACACCCACCGACCAATCCTTGCGGGCGGAGAGCGGTCGGAAAATTCACATATCTGGTTTGTCGAGCGGAGTAGGGGCGAGTGGGGCACACCTAAACCCCTCGATCTGCCGGTCAACACTGATCAGAATGAATACGGGCCGACCATTGCTCCGTCCGGGACGATTTATTTTATAGGTGAAGGATACGAAGACAGTTATGGTACCGGAGATATCTACATCTCTGAATTGGTCAATGGCGCTTATGCTCCGCCGCAAAATGCGGGACTGGCCATCAATAGTGAATTTCATGAACTTCAACCCGTTGTACCATCGGATGAAAGCTATATCCTGTTTGCATCGGACCGCCCCTCCCGGGCCAGTCGCGGCTTACAACTTATGGTATCTTTTAAAAAAGATGGCGGTGAATGGACCAGGGCCGTTTCTATCGGTATGACTATAAATCGGAGCAGTGTCTGGTTCCCATCCATCACAGCCGATGATAAATATGTATTTTATCTGGATGGAACCCAATACAAATGGTTCAGCACGGCCTTAATCGATGATCTCAAATCAGCCATCATCGGCCAGGAACCTGATGCGGGCAATATTCGCATTCCCATTATGCGCAAAAGCGAACAGGTTTTTGAATATAGCGAGACCAACGATATCGCCCTGGGTGATCTGGACAGCGACGGCGATCTTGATGCGGTCTTTTCGAATATGGGCTACAATGATTCACGCGTGTATCTTAATGATGGCAAAGGAAAATTCACGGATACGGAGCAAATTCTGACCCAACAGGGGCACGGTGTTGAACTGGGTGATCTCGATGGTGACGGCGATCTGGATATTTTTATGACCTGCGCCGGATATGGACGGGGCGGTGTCATGACCAGCCGGCCCAGTAAAATATATTTCAACGACGGCAAAGCCAATTTTACGGCGTCATCTCAGGACCTTGGTGACTCATTACCGAGCGGCAATGCTGTCTGGCTTTACGATATCGATACCGATGGTGATCTTGATGCTATGGTTTTGTATTATCAGGAGGATAATGGTATCTATCTGAACGATGGTCACGGTCAGTTCACCCGGTCCGACCTGGCTTTTCCAGCAGGATCAAACTGGGCTGATCTTGATAGCGATGGCGATATAGATATCCTATGTCGGGAACCGGGCCAAGGTTTCAAAACTCTTTTAAACGATGGCACCGGACACTTTAATGAACACTGGAATAAGCCCGATAGTCTGCTTCAACGGGGCGAAGTAGAATTCGGTGATTTCGATAAGGACGGAGACTTTGATGCTGTCGTGCCTTTTCTGGACGAGTCGGAACACCGGTATTCAACCTTATGGTATAATGATGGCACCGGCCGCTTCGAAGAATCAAATATCAGACTGCCTGTAACGCGCTATGGCCGGATGTCAACAGGGGATCTCAATGGTGACGGTCATATAGATATTTTTATAAACAACACTGGTCTTCCCAGTGCGATATGGCTCAACGATGGCCAGGGTGGATTGTTCGATTCGGGAATAAGACTTCCGGGCGAATGGCAGAATACTCAGGGACCTTTGGGAGATTTGGATGGCGACGGAGATCTCGATGTATTTATATCGGCATATGGCGGCGGCCCGAACGAAATCTGGTTTAACGAGTAATTTGTACTTTCTACCGGCTGATTGACAGTATTATTGGCTAAGACAGATATTGACAGATAGATGACCGTGAATGACCTATTAATATCAAGGCTACCTGTAAATAAGAGATCAAGAGCCCGAATGAAATAATTTTCTTGTATACTCGGTGGTGCAAACCGGAGTGAAGTCGGCCGGATGTGAAAATAAAACCAACCAGTTTCCTTTGAAATCTTCAAGTTTCAATTTTCCGTGCGTCAATACCCCGTCGAATTTCGGAGCCGGGGAATCCCGCCGGGGCAGTCCGGTATTTTTATCTGAAGGCTGTAAATTGTCCCGCATTATAACTCCTTCATTGTTTCCTGAGTTATTTAACATTGTCGTCTCTTTTAATACGCATCATGGCAAAATGATTCAAAAGATTTTATAAACACTTTCCGATTAATAATTTGGTAAATGCCAGCCCTGTATAGACAAACGGTTAGCCAACAAAGACTTAATACGTCCATTATGGATAGATGAGTACCAGAATTATCTTGACAAATAGGAATGATTACTAAATAATATATGCACAGCAAGAATAGAATTAATCAGTGACATTAGCTATAAAAAAAAGGAGAGTGAGCTATGAAAGGATACTGGCTGACGATAGTCCCGGTTATGGCCTTATTCTTTGTGCTGGGGGCCTATGCTCAACAAGCTCCCCAGAATCCTGTGCCGCTTGGTTTACCCCCTCTGCCGGAGAAGATAGGAAATCCGCAGACTCCGGAGAAAATCGCCTTGGGAGACAAGTTGTTCAATGATACGAGATTCAGTTCCACGGGCGAAGTCAGTTGTGCTACCTGCCATGCCCCGGAGAAAGCCTTTACCGACAGTCCGCTGAAAACGTCGGAAGGAATTAACAAGCTGACCGGAACCCGCAACGCACCTACGGTTATCAATGCCGCCTATTTTGACAAACAGTTCTGGGACGGCCGTTCGCCTGATCTGGAAGACCAGTCTTTGCATCCCTTTATTAATCCGGTGGAACAGGGATTAAAAGACCACCAGCCTATTCTCGATATCGTGCGGTCCGATCCTGAATACACCGTGGCTTTTCAAAAGGTTTTCGGGAAAACCGGTGATGGTATAACCATGACGGAAGTCACCCAGGCCATTGCCGCTTTTGAGCGTACTATTTTATCCGGTAATTCGCCTTTTGATCGCTGGTATTTTAAAGGCGAGAGTGAAGCTCTGACAGCACAGCAAAAACGAGGTTTCGACATCTTCGTCAATCAGGGCCGCTGTGTTTCCTGCCATGTGGTGGAACAAACGCAGGCGCTCTTCACCGATAATCTGTTCCACAATATAGGAGTGGGCATCAATAACATCCAGGGTGAAGTCCCGCGGTTGGCCGGAGCCTATTTGCACGCCAAAGCTACCCTCAGTGAAGTCGATGTCCAGATTCTGAGTGATCAGAAAACATCTGAACTGGGCCGTTTTGCCATTACTAAAAACTTCAATGATCTGGGATCTTTCAAGACGCCGACTTTGCGCAATGTGGCCGTTACCGCGCCTTATATGCATGATGGCAGTATAGCCAACTTGCGCGACGTGGTGGTTCATTACAACAACGGTGGTGTGACCAACGAAGGCGACTATGTAAACGATTTCCTCAGCGGCGGCATCAGACCCTTGAACCTGGCCGATGATGAAATTGATGATCTGGTGGCTTTTATGGAAGCTTTGACCAGCCCCGAATTTGTAACCGCGGCTCAACCGGCCGGCAATAAGAAATAGAGGAGGAAGCTATGAAAATCCAAACTCGACGCGCCTTCCTTAGAAAAGCCGGCACCATTACAGCGGCGGCATGCCTGCCGTTTAATCTGGTGGAGCTGGCTTTTGCCGATAAGGGGAAGAATTTTACTTTTGCTTATATTTCCGATGCGCACATTCAGCAGATTTCCGGAAACAATTTCGTACGCAATTGGGATCGCGGCCTGATCCGAGCCGTTGCCGAAACCAATCTGCTCGATCCCAAACCGGACTTTGTCGTTTTCGGCGGCGACCTGGCTCAACTGGGAAAAAAATCGGAACTCGATCATGGAGCCGAAATGCTGGCCAAACTGAATTACAAAACCTATGGTGTTCTGGGCGAGCATGATTATTATCTCGATCTGGGCGAATACTGGTCCACGATTTTCGGTGACCATTATTACAGCTGGGATCACAAGGGCGTCCATTTTATTACCCTTAACAGTATCCTCACCTATGACAAATGGACTTTTGAACGCTGGCCTTCGGCCGCGCAGAGGATGCTCGAAATGGCCGGGCTGGACAATCCCAATGGTTCACCTTTCATGGTGGGCGAAAAACAGCGGACCTGGCTGGCCGATGACCTGAAAAAAGTCAGCAAGGAAACACCGGTGGTGGTGTTCTCGCATTCCCCCATTCAGAAAATATATAAAGGATGGAATTTCTGGACCGAGGATGCCGAGGATGTCCAGGCGTTGCTTCGGCCCTTCGATGATGTGACTGTCGTCTATGGCCATGTGCACCAGATTCAGTACAATCAAATTGATAATATTTCGTTCCATGCCGTGATGGCTACCGCCTGGCCCTGGCCTTATCCCAAAAGCTATGCCCAGAACAAGAATTATGTCCCCAAACTGACAGTACCGATGAACCGGGCCAATCCGTTCCATGAGCGCGATGCCACCGGGTGGCAGTTAATCGATCTGGATACGGGCCGGATAGCCATGCGCTATAGCCTTTTCGACAATACTAACCGAACCGTGGCTTATAATCGGCAAACCGGGCGGCCGGAGGATCTGGAATTCCAGAAAGCCGGCGCTCAAATCCCGCCGCAGGAACGCTATTAAAAGGAGAAATTTATGTCTCACTATAAAGTCAGAATAGTTGTCGCCGCTGTGGCTTTGATTATTATAGCCGGAGTGGTGGTTACCTATGCCGACGAATTTACGAAGGAAGACCAGAAGCGCTGGCACGATGAATATATGAGCGTGGTTCAGAAGGGACGCGAATTATGGACCAGCGCCGATCTGGGGACCAACGGCGTAGCCTGCGCTCAATGCCATCCCAATGCGGCCGACACGCATCCGGAGACCTATCCCAAGTTTCAGACACAGTTGGGCCGCGTGATTGCTCTGCGGGAAATGATTAATTGGTGTCTGATGAATCCGCTGGAAGGCGCTCCGCTGGAACTCGATGATCCCGATATGATCGCTATGGAAGCTTATGTGACTCATGAACGCCGAGGCGTACCCCTGGATCCCGGCAAACATTAATCCCGGATTTTTTCGCTTTCGGGTCGGGCTTTTAATAACCCGGCCCGTTTTTTTGCTAGAATTATTGCATCCGAATTCTCCCTCCAATGCGAAATTAATAATTATTCATCACACGCGGTTAAGAATCCTCGCACGCGGTCGAAATATGAATTAGATCATAAATATCGAGAGATAAGCGCGATTTATTAATCAATATGGCGAGGTGACACAATGCTGTTTACTGATAATGCGGAAAAAAACAGTCAGTATTACGACGATATCTATGCCCAGGGCTATAATACCACCCGGTATTACCCGCTATATAGCCATATTATGGACAGTATTAAAAAAATCGAAAAACCGCGCGTTCTCGAGATCGGCTGCGGCGTAGGTGATCTGGGCAAGATGACTATCGATGAGGGGATAGCTTACCGTGGTTTCGACTTCAGCGAGGAAGCTGTGAATTGCTCCCAAAGATTGTGCCCCGATGGCGATTTTCAAGTCGGCGATGCTTATGAAGAAAAATGCTATCTGCCGCACGATTACAATATCGCCGTAGCCCTGGAAGTACTGGAACATGTGGATGATTTGCGCGTGATAAAAAATATTCCGCCCGGTGTCCACCTGCTGGCCTCGGTTCCCGATTACAACGATGTTGCTCATTTGCGAATTTACCAGGATCCTCAGCGTGATATTATCGATCGCTTCAAACCCCTTCTGGATATTGTCGAAATCGTTCCGATGGTGTCGGAAAATAAGGCTTCCGGTCATAAGATGACGGTTTATGTTTTCCATGCCGTCCGCAAAAATCCGGCAAGTAAATTGATCCTTTCCGGGGCAATGACAGAAACTAAAATAGGACGCAATGATCCCTGTCCCTGCGGGAGCGGTAAAAAATATAAAAAATGCTGTATGGGTCATTAGTATAAACCGATTTTCCTCCCTGTTATTTATTGCAGTTAATCGCATACTTTAATATCGCAAAATTATCTCACCGCTGGTATAATCCATTCAGAACGAATTTGAAATATATATGTCGCCAGATTGAGGGGAAAATGTCATGAAGATAATCTCGACCGTACTTATGGCAGGATTGATGTTTGTTATTGTTTCCTGCGGACAGAAAACCGAACAACCTGTGGATATATATGGGCAATGGATGAGCATGCCACAGGATCAGTGGCCCCAGATTACCATGATTAACCGGATCGATTATGTGGATAAGAATTTTCCCGTAGCCGGGTGCGGCTTTTTACTCGATAGCGGAACTGATACTCTGGCGGCCACGGCCAAACATATCCTGATGTTTTTCAAGTCGGACAGCATGAGTGGTATGGCTTTCAATAACAGCTTGAAGCAGTGGAAAATGTTTCCCAAAAACAATCCCGATGATTTTGTTATTCTGGATAAACTGATTAATGAAAATGCCGCCGAACCGCTGGAGGATGTTGCCTCTGCTATGGACTGGCTATTATTTACAATTAAAGAAAAATCACCCGCTATCCAACCGCTTCGCTTCAGGGAAACACCTTTGCTGGAAGGTGAACCGGTTTATATCATCGGCTGGCGCTACAGCGATAAAGACTGCCCGCAGGTTATTTATGAGGGCAATTATGTCAGGTCCGAGGAAGGTTCGTTTCTAATTACTACCAAAGAACTGGCCGATAACACCATGCCGGGCCTGAGCGGATCTCCGGTAATCGACGCCAACGGTTATTTGCTGGGATTGATGTCGCAGAAGGCGGACGAGATGGAACGCCCGGCATCGATTGAATTTCCGCGACAAATCATCAGTGAATGGCGGGCCGGGAAAGAATAAACAAAAAAGAGAATATTGAAATAATCAGCCGCCGGATTTCCTGCTTGCCACTCTGTTGATCAGCCAGGTGAACCAGTTATCCAGTCCCTGACCGCTTCGACAGGACATATCAAATGTCTTCATGTCGGCTCTGATTTTGAAAACATTGGTTTTAAAGCGTTGCAGATCGAAATCGGAGGTTCCCAGAAGATCGAGTTTATTCAAAACCAGCACCGACGAACGGCGAAACATGGTTGGGTATTTGGACGGCTTGTCATCGCCTTCCGGCGTGGAAACCAGGGCGATTTTCATGTCCTCGCCCAGATCATATCCGGCCGGGCAGACCAGATTGCCTACATTTTCGATAAACAGCAGATCAATCGTTTTCAAATCCAGATGTTCCAGCGCCTTTTGAACCATGGCCGCATCGAGATGGCAGGCACCCCCGGTAACGATGGGGACGACTTTATCGCAACCGGCTTTGATTAAACGATCAGCGTCATTTTCAGTCTGAACATCCCCGGCGATTATGGCCAGATTAATTTTATCTTTGAGTGTGGTGATGGTTTTTTCCAGCAGAGTCGTTTTGCCCGAACCGGGGGAACTGACCAGATTAAAAACCAGAACTCTGTGTTTCTTGAAATCATCACGCAGAACTGCGGCGATTTCATCGTTTTTGGACAGGACTTTTTGACCTGATAGTACTTTATTTTCCACTGCCATGATTTATCACCTCATTGCGTGAAAACAATCAGGGATTGCCTTCATTTTTAATAAAATAACTGATTTCCAGCTCCTCACCCCGAAGAACCTCCACATTGGCCAGCTGACAGACGGGGCAAAGGAAGCTGTAACCTGACACCTCGAATTCTTTATGACACCGATGGCATTTAACGCGCACCGGGATCTCTTCGATTTTCAATTTTGTAAACTGCCAGTCGGTTCCATCGGTCAAACAGGAAAAACCGAATTCCAGCGAATCGATATTGACTCCCGCAAGTCCTCCGATGCGCAAACCGATTTCATCGATTCCGCTCCAGCCGTTTTTGCATTGTTCCTCAGTGGCTTTTTTCAATATCTGTTCGGCTATCTGTAATTCATGCATTTCAACAGATCCGGGGCAATTGTTCACCGCTGGGCATATCGATAATTCTTTCACTGCCTATCACAGTCTGCAGGACTACTTTACCATTGCCGGGTCCCGTGACCGATCCGATAATACTGCTCCCGTTACAGACTTCGTTTTCCCGGAGGATTTTCAATGCCTGTTCTGCCTGATAGCGCGGGATAAAAGCGACAAAGCGGCCCTCATTGGCAACAAACAAAGGATCGAAACCGAGAATCTCACAAGCTCCCGCCACAGCCGGACTGACCGCTACGGCCTGTTCCTCGATTACCAGGTCATGCCCGGCGGCTTCGGCTATTTCGACCAGGGCCGATCCTAGCCCACCGCGCGTCAAATCGCGCAGACAGTGTATATCGATACCGTCATCGAGCAGAGTTTTAACCGGGGACCACAGCGAAGCGCAGTCGCTTTCAAGAGGAGTCTCAAACTGCAAACCTTCACGGGCGGCCATTACCGCAATACCGTGGCGGCCGATATCACCGCTGAGGATGATTGTATCACCGGAGTTGATCATTCCGGGATTGATATTATTTTCGCATTCTATCAAACCTATTCCGGCGGTATTAATATACAGTCCATCGCCCTTGCCTCTATCGACAACCTTGGTATCACCGGTGATTATTGCGGTTCCCACCGTCTCGGCGGCCTGTTGCATGGATGCCGTGATTTTTTCCAATTCGCCAATATCGAAACCTTCTTCGATAATAAAGGCACAACTGATCCCCAAAGGCTTCGCACCACACATAGCCAGATCATTGACCGTCCCGAAAACAGCCAGTGAACCGATATTTCCGCCGGGGAAAAACAGCGGACGGACCACGTAAGAATCGGTTGTGAAAGCCAGGCGCGATGTGGAAATATTAACCACCGCGCCATCATGCCAGACATTATTGTCCCCGGAATCGAACTGACCCCGGCAGACGCGGTCGATCAACTGATGCATCAAACGTCCCCCGCCGCCGTGAGCAATCACTATTTTTTGATCCGGTTGCCCGGGAACGGGACAGGACCAGGAATTATTAGTTGCTTCTTTTTTCATATTTTATCTCTACCTTAACCGGGAAGAGGTTGTCCGGTAACTATAATAAGCGGCACAGGCACCTTCCGATGATACCATGGTCGCACCCAGCGGATGTTCCGGGGTGCAGTCATTCCCGAAACAGGGACATTCATCGGGCCGCTTGCGACCGGTTAAAATTTGACCGCTGATGCACGCCTCATTATCGGTCCCACTGCTTGCAGATAATGTAAATTTTCGGACGGCGTCAAAAGCGGAATATTTGTTTTTTAAATCCAGACCACTGTCCTTGATAAAGCCCAGTCCGCGCCATCTGCGATCAACAGTCTGAAAAACTTCATCGACCATTCGGCGAGCGGGTTGGTTGCCTTCCGGTTGTACCGCGCGCGCATAAGCGTTGATTACTTTGCTCCGGCCGCTTTCAAGCAATTCGATTAGCTTATATACTCCGAGCAGAATATCTACCGGTTCGAAACCGGTTACGACAATGGGGATCTTATATTTCGATGCGATATTTTCATAATCCCGGTAACCGGATACGGTGCAAACGTGCCCGGCCGCCAGAAAACCATTGATGGAACAATCGGGCGCATCCAGTAAAGACCTTATCGCGGGCGGTACCATAACTAAAGCCGTTAATATCGAGAAATTGGAAATATTTTCACCGTGGGCCTGATATACCACTGCGGCATGACCGGGAGCGCTGGTTTCGAAACCGATGGCGAAAAAGACGACCTGACGGTCTCGCTCGGTATGAGCCAGTATCAAAGCTTCCTGCGGAGAATAGACAATCCTGATATCGGCTCCCTCGGCGCGGGCGTGCATCAAATCACCGTTCGAACCCGGAACGCGAAGCATGTCACCGAAAGTGGTCAGAATAATTTTGGGATTGCGAGCCAGTTCCAGAGCCCGGTCGATTATCTCAATCGGCGTCACACAAACGGGGCAACCGGGACCGTGAATCAGTCTGATCTGTTTTGGTAGAAGACGGTCGAGGCCATAGCGCATAATAGCATGCGTCTGGCCGCCGCAGATTTCCATAATAGTCCAGTTTTTTCGGACAATTCGGTGAATCTTATCAGCCAGCCCCTTGACTGCCTGCGGATCCCGATATTCTTCGAGATGCTTCACTTTTCAACATGTCCTTCGTCAGCGTTATTCAGCATCTCAGCCAAATCTTCCAGTGTCTGTCGCGCCTGTTTTTCATCCACGGTATTAAGAGCGAAACCGGCATGAACCAGAACATAATCGCCGACACCGGCCTCGGGAGTAAAAGTCAGATTAACATCGCGCAGAGCACCGTCAAAGCTGACCTCTCCCAGCCGTATCAGGGGATCGCTTTTTTTAAGACGGATTATTTTGCCGGGGACAGCCAGACACATAGGATTTACCTCTGTTCCATATTTTTTTCGGCGGCGATTATCTGACCTACTGCCAGACTGCCGTCATTTGGTGCTATTCGCGAACCTCGAAAAACATTACAGCCGGATTTTTTCAACAAGGCGGTAGTCTTCTGCATTAATATACGATTCTGGAAACAACCTCCCGCCAGTACAATGTTTTTTTCACGAGTTTTTTCAGCTACCGCGGCGATGACCGCCGCCATGGTATTATGAAATACTGCCGCGCAGTACTCGACTGGTCTTTCATCAATGATATCATTTTGAAGAGAGGTAAACAATGGTTGCCAGTCGATAATCCGGGGTGGGGCGGTTGCTGATATTTCAAAAGGATAAATACCATCGCTGTCGTTATGCCGGGCCGCGGTTTCCAGGCGCATGGCGGCCCGGCCCTCGAAGCTATTGTTACGACACAAGCCCAAAAGAGCCGCGGCACTGTCGAACAAACGGCCCGCCCCGGAGGTATAAGGCGTATTGAGGCCACGATCTGTCATATTCAGAATTACCCGAGCCTTTGCCAGATCAAGTCCCAGTTTTCTCAGGACAGCTTCATCAAGATAGATTTCGCTTTTGCTGATTTCGCGCAGTATTAACAGAGCTATACGGCCGGGTTGTTTTATTGCGGCTTCATTACCGGGCAGGGGCAGGGGGCGCCAGTGAGCCAGACGTTTCCAGTGGCGGCCGTCAACCTGTAGAAATTCACCGCCCCAGACAGTCCCGTCGGTGCCATATCCGGCACCATCCCAGCTTACGCCCAGATAAGATCCTTCGATTTTGTTTTCCAGAGCCACGCCCAGAACATGCGCCAGGTGATGCGGGACTTTCGCCTGCGGGAGTTCGGAATCGCGAACCATGCGGGTGGAAGCATAATCGGGATGCAGGTCATAGGCTATTTTATCCACCGACTGACGATAAAGGGCGGTCAGGTCGCGGCGGCATTTTTCCCAGGCCAGCCGAGCCGCGTGGCTGTCCAGATCACCGATGTGCTGGCCGCTTATTATTTTCCTCCCGGTAGCAATAGCGAGACTGTTTTTAAGATGACCGCCCGCGCCCAGAATAGTGGCAGGAGATTCAAAACCGCTTATCTCCAATGGAGCATAACCGCGCGCCATACGGATTATCTGGAGCCTTTCATCAATTACCTGGACTACCGAGTCGTCGACCGGACGAATTATGGGCCGATTGTGAATTAAAAAGAAATCAGCTATCCGCCTCAGGCGTATCAGGGCTTCGTTTTCGTCAATACACAGGGGTTCACCGGAAAGATTGCCGCTGGTGGCAATAAGAGGAATGCGACAGACTTCCATAATCAGGCAGTGTAATGGTGTATAGGGGAGCATTACACCCAGACAGTCAATATCAGGTGCGACATTGTCGGCTATGGCAAAAGAATTTTCTGAGCGACGCTCTAATAATACAATCGGCGCGGCGGCGGAAAGCAGGTGCTTTTCCTCTACTTCGCTGATATGGCAATCGAGACGGGCCGAGGCCAGGTCGTGGTACATCAGGGCCAGTGGTTTATGAGGGCGGTGTTTGCGGTGGCGCAGATGACGGATACTATCAATCGCATCAGCCCTGACCATAAGTTGAAACCCGCCCAGTCCCTTGACCGCAACAATTGCTCCCTCAAGAAGGGCTTTGGTGGACATTTCCAGAGCGCGGTCATGGCGAGCCAGGCGCTGACCTTTGCTGTTTAAAAATTCCAGGTGGGGGCCGCATTCCTGGCAGGCTACCGGCTGGGCATGAAAACGACGGTTGGCGGGATCGTTATATTCCGCTTCGCAGGAATCGCACAACCTGAAATTCTTCATAGCCGTAGCCGGGCGATCATAGGGCATGGCTTCGATTATGGAATAGCGCGGGCCACAATTGGTGCAGTTGATAAAGGGATAGCGGTAGCGGCGATCGACCGGATCGAAAAGTTCCCGGCGACAATCATCGCAGATGGCCAGATCCGGCGGCACGGTGATATCGGAAATACCGGTTTCCTCGCTGGAGCGAATCATGAAGGATTTATGATTTACCGGAGGAAGCTCCTCTTTTTCGACGGTCTCGATCCGTGATTGGGGCGGGGCGTTGGAATCCAGTTCAGAAATAAAAAGATCAATTCGGGCCGGATCGCCTTCCAGTTCCAGGGTTATCCCGGCCGGAGTGTTTTTAACCCAGCCGTTGAGAGCAAACTTGCGGGCCAGCCGGTACATGAAAGGTCGAAAACCCACACCCTGAACCAGGCCCTTTATCTGAAAGCGAAAGCGGCCGACTCTGCTGTACCTGGTTCCGGCATTTTGTTCTATCTTTGCCATTGCTCTCGACCTGCAATAATATCGCCACTTATGCGCTCAACTACTTCATCCGCGGCTCTGATAACAGCCTCGGTCATATTGATTCCGAGATCAAATTTTTCACCTTCAATGCCAAAAACTATCAACTGCGCCGGCAGTCTGTCAAGAGCCCTGGCCAGAGCTACCGTTTCCGTTACACTGAAAGCATGAGTGGTCCGGGATTCGAACATTTTTTCGGGAATCGATTGGTTCAGGGCATCAAAGCGATGAATTGTTCCAACTTTTCCGTTTGATTTGACGGCATCGATGATGATTGCGGTTTTATACCCGGACCAGGCGGAAATCATAGCCGTCCCATCGGCCGGAGCGGTCAGGATTTTTAAACGGGGAATATTTAAGGCGCGCAGGATCTCGGCTATGTGGATTCCGACTCCGTCATCATTGCGGAACTTATTCCCCAGACCGATTATGACGGTGTCGGACAGGTCGGACATATGGTACCTGCCTATTCTTTTAATATCTTCAATTTCAGGAAGTGACAGGAACAGGATATACAGGGGTCATAATTGCGCACAATCTGTTCGCACTTCCAAGTAAGCTCATCCTTGGGCAGGTTTATATGGTTCTGTACGAATTCCAGAAGATCGCTTTCAACAACTTTCTGATTCTGTGAAGTGGGCGGAATTATCCGGGCATCCTGAATGATGCCGTCATCATCGATAGTGTAACGATGATACAGACTCCCGCGCGGTGCCTCGCTACAACCGTGACCTGTTCCGCGCCTTGCCGGAACTTCGGTGAAGGGTCGGGCCGGTTCTTTGTACTCATTGATCAGCCGCAGTGCTTCGCGGCAGGCATAAAGCGTTTCGATACTGCGTACGATGATACTCTTGAAGGGATTGTGACATTTTTCGCCCAGTCCCACTTCCCGGGCCAGTTTTTGAATATCATCGGGCAGGCGATCGAAATTATTGTTGTAACGCGCCATCGGTCCGGTGGCATATTCACCTCTTTTTTTAACCCGGGCGTGCAGTGAAGTGGAATGCGGAACATGTTCCTCTTCAAAATAATCCAGAAATTCATGGACACCTATATCAATACCCCGGCTGGAGACAATCCGGCCTTCTTCCAGAGGGTACAGGTTTTCATGGCGCAGGGAGACAAATTCATAATCGCGTTCCAGATCGGGGAAATTAAACCCGGCCGTCCAGCGCACGGTTTCCTCGGCGGCTTCAACCGCCCATTCCAGGTCAGGCACCAGAGCCATAAGTTCATCATGAGTCGGCACTTTATAAAAACCGCCGACACGGATATTGATAGGATGAATTTCCCGGCCGCCCAGAAGAATTACCAGGCGATTGCCGATTTCCTTGAGGCGCAAACCGCGCTTGACCGCATCGGGAGCATCCTTGGCCAGCGAAATGGCATCTTCATAACCGAGGAAATCAGGGGCGTGCAACATATAAATGTGGAGGACATGCGATTCTATCCATTCACCGCAATAAATCATCCGCCGCAGAGCCTGCAGCTGACCGTTGAGAGAAACACCGCAGATATTTTCCATAGCCTGAGTGGAGCTTATCTGATAGGCAATGGGGCAGATCCCACAGATGCGGGCGGTTATGTCCGGAGCTTCGGTAAAACGGCGACCGCGCAAAAAAGCTTCGAAAAAACGCGGCGGTTCATAAATACGAAACTGGACATTGGTCACCTGATCGCCTTTGAGATTAACCGTCAATCCGCCTTCGCCTTCTACGCGCGCCAGAAAATCGACCTTAATTGATTTACTTCTCATATACTTCACTCGCTCTCCGGAACGGTTCGGCATAGCTGTTAAAACTTCGAAACGCTCTAACCACATCTTCCCGCGAGACATCCAGCCGGTTTATCCACCATTCAGCCAGCGCATCGGGATTAGAAGTTTCCTTGGGGCCAAAACAACCAAAACAACCGCGATTATACGACGGGCACAAAGCCCCGCAACCGGCCTGTGTCACCGGGCCGAGACAGGGTGTGCCGTGTGCGACCATCAGGCAGATGATACCTTTTCGTTTGCATTCCATGCACACACTGTAATTGGGGATATTGGGTTTGCGGTTATTGAGCAGAGCGTTAATTACTTCGATTAACTGATATTTATTGATGGGACAGCCGCGCAATTCGAAATCAACGAATACATGATCGGCAATCGGTGTCGATTTCCCCAGCGTTTCAATATATTCGGGATGAGCATAAACGGTGGAGATGTACTTATTGACATCGGTAAAATTGCGCAGGGCCTGGATACCGCCGGCCGTGGCACAAGCTCCAATAGTCATCAGAAATTTCGACTGGCGCCGGATTTTATGAATGCGCTCGGCGTCGTGGGGAGTCGTGATGGATCCTTCTACCAGAGAAATATCATAGGGACCGGAGATAGTCTGGCGGGAGGCTTCCAGGAAATAAGCGATATCAACCGCCCCGACAACATCCAGAAGTTCGGTTTCGCAATCCAGCAAACTCAGTTGACAGCCATCGCAGGATGCGAATTTCCATACCGCCAGTTTCGGCTTTCGAGGACCTTTCATAGTTTACATCTCCCGTTTGGTAAAGATACCCCTGATATCGCTATAGCGATACACCGGGCCGTCTTTACACACAAAGCTGGAACCCATCTGGCAATGTCCGCACAAACCGACACCGCATTTCATATTGCGTTCCATGGATACGAAAATTTTATCGTCCTCGACGCCCCTTTTTTCCAGTTCCAGCACCGTAAAGCGCATCATGATTTCAGGACCGCAAACCATAGCCAGAGCATGCATAGGATCAAAGGGAGAACGCGGAATCAGGGTCGTGACCACGCCGACATTACCATGCCAGGAACCGGTGGCGCGGTCAACGGTAAGGATGGTTTCAAGGTCGAAACGGGAGCGCCATTGTTCCAGGTCCTTCACATATAAAATTTCATCGGGTGTTCGAGCACCGTAAAGAAGAACCACCCGGCCATATTGTGAGCGGTTACGCAGGACATAATGAATTACGGGCCGCAGGGGTGCCAGGCCGATCCCCCCGGCGATAATGATCACATCGTGTTCCTTGGCCTCTTTGACCGGCCAGGCGGTGCCATAAGGACCGCGTACTCCGATAAGATCGCCCTTTTTGAGATTTTTCATGGCCGATGTGACAGTTCCCACCGCCCGGGTCGTGTGAATGAGTCGCTTATTATCTGTCGGGTCGCCGCTGATCGATATCGGTACTTCGCCAACACCGAAAACATTGAGCATATTGAACTGTCCCGGCTCGAAAACGAATTGTTTGGGACCATGTTTGGGTTCCAGTTCCAGAGAAAAAGTATCGTAAGTATCTTTGGAACAACGACGGATCACAAACGGCCGCGACTGCATGGGCTCAATGGTATGCAAATCTTTATTATCTGTCTGTGTTTCCATAAATATCCATCAATTGTAAACGAGTGGCTTCCAAACGTTCGGCTATGATCACGGCAAAGCGTTTCATTACTTCATAACCGAGATCATGATCCTGTCTCATTTTCTCTCTCAGACATTTACCGTCCAGAGAAATAGCGCGTGTCAATTCTATCGCCCGGGCATCGAAATGCCATTTATAGGGCGGAATCAACCACGACCAGCCGAAAAGCTCGCCTTCACTGCGCGTGTGAATGATAACGGGTTCCTGGCTGGGAACATGAGTTTCGATAACCACGCGGCCATGGCGAATGAAATAAAATTTATCGGCCGGGTCACCTTCGCGGATAATAAACTGCCCCGCTTTGAACACCTCATTGGACGCACAACCGGCTAAAAGCTGAATATGCTCGTCGGTCATACCTGCCAGAAAAGGGTGTTCGGCTATGATCCTTGTAAGATCTTCCATTGCCTTATTTCCTCGTTTAAGGACTATTTTTTACGTTATCTATACCGGTGTTTCTACCAACTTCGTCGCTTCCTCGGTAATATCGATTCCCATCGGACACCAGGTTATGCAACGGCCGCAACCGACACAACCAAAAGTACCAAACTGCTCCGGCCAGTAAACCATCTTATGCAATAACCACTGCCGGTAGCGCGCCATGGCCGAATTGCGGATACTGCCGCCGTGAATATAGGAGAAGCCGATGGTGTAACAGGAATCCCACTTGCGCCGCCGTTCAATATGCTGACCCGAAAGATCGGTGTCATCTTCCACATTCATGCAGAAACAGGTGGGACAAACCATGGTACAATTGCCGCAGGAGGCACAGCGCTGGGCGATTTCCGACCAGTAAGGACTATCAAAGCGCGCCATCAAATTTTCCCGCAGATTATCGGTATTAAGCTTGCGCCCCATTTTACCGGCGGCCTTTTCCATAACGGCATCGGCCTGTTCAATGTCCGCCGTTTCGGCCGTCCGATGGGGAATAGCCTTCAGTAATTCTTCACCGGCCACACTGCCGCATTCCACCAAAAAACAATGGCTGTCACCTTTTATCAATTCGGTTAAAGCGATATCAAAACCGGTTGTAGCCCGCGGACCGGTACCCATCGAAGCACAAAAACAGGTTCCGCCCGGCCGCCCGCAATTAACCGCTACGATAAAAGTATTGCGCCTGCGGGCGGTATAGGATGGATCGGGGTATGGTCCGTCCATAAGAATTTGATCCTGAATGGCGAGAGCGCTCAGATCACAGGAACGAACTCCTATTAAAGCCTTTTTGCTTTCAACCGCCTCAACCGGATTGATTTCTACATCCGACGGTTTCTTTTCAATCCGATAAAGGACGTCATCGGGGACATGAAATATTTTTTTCCATGAGTGCATACCGACCACATGATCGAAGAGAGCTTTCCGCTTATTGCGCACAAGGCGGTACTGGCCATTATCCTGCCGGTCGATCATTGCCTGTGGTAAGGCATCAACGCTATCGATAGTATCATAAACAATAGCATTGTCGCGAACAGTAGGACCATAGGTTTGGTAACCCATGTCTTTAAGTGCGTCGAATAATTTCTGGAAGTTATCTCGATCAAAGACGGCGCGAGTGGAAGAGTTTTTCATTTTAGCGCCCATTGTGAAAAAATTCACATATAAATATGTGACTCCCTCATTCAAATATTTATTAAAAGATAAATGCCGACCATTTTTTTGTCAAGCCCTATTTGGATAACTTTTTATTTTTTAAGATGTTATAGTCGATGTATTTTACTTACATGATGCCCTTTTCAGTCTTTTTCAGCATATCAGACAAATTCTGTCGTCTATAGTATCTCTCCATATATTATGGGGTTTCAGCAATAGCGTGTCATATTATTAATACGATTTATCTCGGTTTTGTTTACCGAATATGATATGGCTGAACATAAATCCATTGCCAATATCTGTAATTGCTCCTATTTTGATATTTCACACAGTCAGTA
>Ga0272443_10002718_pt1 | contig 22014 bp, 14 predicted proteins | sample SSMAcet12_FD_193581 | JGI IMG/M metagenome (GOLD analysis project Ga0272443, IMG submission 193581) | Marine sediment archaeal communities from Little Sippewissett salt marsh, Falmouth, MA, United States - SSM-Acet-12 | ecosystem: Environmental > Aquatic > Marine > Wetlands > Sediment ...
GCCTCATTGAGCGCCTCTTGAGGATCTGGGAGTTTGGGGGCAATTTCGGCAAGCGCCATAGCTCTCGCAGACTCATTCTGGATCTGACGCGCTACGGCGAGCGCCTCATTGAGCGCCTCTTGAGGATCTGGGAGTTTGGGGGCAATTTCGGCAAGCGCCATAGCTCTATCATACTCATACCGGATCTGACGCGCTACGGCGAGCGCCTTTTGGGAATTTTTGGTGCAGATTGACAACGACAATTGCGCCAGTACCTGGTCGCGCTTGTCTGAATCGGGGTTCTGTAGGGCGTACGCCAGCCCCTGTGAAATGGACCATAAGTCGTATTCCACCAGTCGAGCGATCAGATTCGATGGGATGTTTCCCGACAGGCTGTTGATCGAGGTGGTTACGAGGGAAGAGCGAATCTCCAAGCTCAATTCGTCTCTTTTTTCTGATAGCTCCCAGGCGCTTGCAACATCCTCGATAAATCCACCTGTCTGACCCAGACTATCACGGGCCTGATACCATCCATTTTTTCCTTCTGGAGTTTCTTCTTGCAACAGAGCGTAAATCTCTTCGATCCGGTCGGCCTTTTCCATGTGCCAGACGAGATTGGCATGAATGTAGCCGTCTTCTGGCAGGGTGTGCCATAGCCCATCCCGAGTTTGCGCCCGATAGCATTCGAGCAAATTGGAATGCGCCTCTTGAACGGTAAGACCGAGCCCAGGCAGATCTTTTCCATTTGCTGGTGTTGCAGGAGCCGACATCAAATATCGGGCGAAATCGTGAAGCAGATCGTGAAGCTGATAAGTTTGAACATCTCCGAGCTTTGGGCCGGGCAAAAGCAGAGCCTTGTTTCTTAAATAGCGCAGTGTTTCCCTAGCGCGTCTCAAACCAACGTCCCATAAAGTGGTCGCCATCTTCGGCAAGAGAAGAACGTCTTCTGGCAGGACCCCCAAACTAGCAAAAGCAACACGCTTCGTTTCTGGCAGATTCTGAAAGCTGAGCTGGAACGACGCCTTCAAGCTCAGATTTCTCCGGGTTGCCTCATCCAGCTCCTCCACACCGGGCTTTTCCAAAGCTTCCAATCTGGCGATTTCAGCCCTCAGTTCTTCTAAAAGTTCGGTCCAATAAATGCCGTCTTCCACCTGGGCGGCGATCAGGTTCAGCGCTAGAGGTAAGTATCCAACCTCTTTCGCCAGATCAAGGGCGTTTTGCTGCTCTGCCTCGTTGAGCTCACGGCCCAAACGTTTGGACAACAGCTCCAAAGATTGGCCTTTTGTCATCACGTCTAGATCGTAGAGTCTTGCGTCCACGGCTTCGGCTATGAGGGAGTCCCTGGTCGTTATCAGCACCTGGCAATGGGCCCCTCCTACTCGGAATGGTTGAACATGGGCCGAATTCCAGGCGTCATCCACTACCAGAAGGGCGGTCTTGTCGTGCAAAAGGGTGTTCAGATGAATTGACGCCGCCTCAGGAGTCGTGGGATGGAATCCGTAGTCACCCAGAGCCTGAATCCAACCGTTAAGCAGGGAGAGCAAATCCGGCTCTTGGCCCAACGTGGCCCAAAGTATGCCATCCGAAAAGCGGTTTTGAACTTCCTCATCGTGAGCCAGGCTGGAGGCCAAGACCGTTTTTCCTATCCCGCCCAAACCGTGAAGGGCGCTGATTGCCAATACGCCCGGTCGATCAGAGTTGCAGGTCAGCAGGCGGCGCTTGACCTCTTCGCTCTTTTCAGGACGGGGTACGAAGTGCTCTGGCAAAGGTGGCGCCTGAAAAGGTACACGAGCTGTATGTTTTTCGATATTTGGATTATTATATTCCTCATTTCGGATTGCTTGTGTTACTTTTGTGGCCAAATTATCTGGTGACTTAAAATCAGCCCGTATCCGACCTTTGCTTACACGTTCACGGAAAGCTTGCTGTTTTTTGCGCGTTTCATCCGGCTCGATAAGGTCATTAGGCACAGGGAAACTCTCTGGTGCGACGAACACCTGCATTGTAATCTCAGCGCCGACCGCGGCTTCGTACTCCCGCTCCGTGTAGGATTGATCGCTTCCGTCGGGACAGCTTCCGTAAAGGTGCCCAACTATGCCCACGAAGAGGTCACATTCAGCCACTCTGGCGCGGCAAAATTCGTCAGCATTCCAATCACGTGCGCCGAAATCCTCCATGCGGACGCAATGGTAGCCGTCCAGTCCCTCGATGGCCTTGTAGGCAGCATCTCGGTACTCTGCAAGATCTCTGGCCGTAGAGCTGAGGAAGACCTTTTTGATCGTCATGGGGATTCAGATCGAATATCAATCGAGGCCCTAAAAATAATTTCTGGCATCAACGCAGGATGATACACAAAATGCCTGGCGCCGCCTGAAGGATTGGCTTGGCAGACATATCCCTGCAGATGGCCGCAGGCTTTCGTATGAAGCTCTTTTTCTCCTAGGGAGTAGAAGACCGGACCGGTTGAACTGAGCCTCAGGATATGGAAAGATCTCGAAAAGGGCGCTCAAGGTCGGAGACACCTTCTGGAAAAAGGGGCGAGAACAACTTTCAGCGCTCCAAATTGCAAAAGCTTTCTGGAGCTGATCACAACCGAGAAACGATCAATCTCAGCCGATCGATTCTCGCAAAAGACAGTGCTCGGCGATGCGAATAGGCTGAAAGGCATCTCTGAGCACTATAACCCCGAACCGAAGAAAAAAAGAGCCCGAAGGCAAAAGCCGTGGACTGTCGGACTATCTCTTGATGGCGCCTTTCCAGAGTTCTTCTGCACGATCGACAACTGCAGTTATCTGGTCGTGAATCTCAAGCCTGTGCTTGACATCGCTCGCCTTGATCTTCTGGTCCACAGACTGCCTCATGGTCTCCTTGCTCTCTTCTCGCAGCCGTTCGGACTCTTGCCAAACTTCCTCGGCAACCTTTGGATCTTCGAAACGGAGATCCACCGATTGGCGGCGAAGCTCGTCTGACCTTGCCAAAATCTCTGCAGCCTCCTTCTTGAGACGTCCCGACTCGGCCAGGAAACCTTCCATGTCCTTTTCCATTTCCTCGAAGCTCTTCTCCACGAACTCTATGTCACAGCCACACATCATCCTCACACTCCAATCATGTCTAAGAATACCACGTGAAACCTGAGATCTGGCGTGAGCTCAGGATGGAAGGCCAATCCAATCAGGTTCTTCTGCCTGACCGCGACAGCCATATCATCGATCTTGGCCAGAATATCGACATCGTCAGACCAGCCAACTATGGCTGGTGCCCTGATAAAGACCGCGTTATAGGACCGATCGAAACCCTCAATCTCCATTTCGGCCTCGAAAGATTCCCTTTGAGTGCCGAAGGCGTTCCGTCTGATCCTGACGTTCAACAACCCCAAAGGATCGAACCTGCTCTCTTCTTCCACCTCACTGGAAACGATGATCAGGCCCGCACAAGTGGCCATGATCGGAACGCCCAACTTAGCAGCATCGCAGATCTCGTCACCGACGCCGGTTTGGGCAAGATGTCTGCTTATGGTGGTGCTTTCTCCTCCAGGAAGAATGATGCCATCACATTCGGGGACGATCCCCGCGCGGCGCACTTGGACCACTTCGCCTCTGCCCGCAAAGGCCCTTTCCATGGCGGCCACATGCTCAGATACGTCGCCCTGGAAGGCGATCACACCGACCTTGAATCTACCATCCCCTGGACTGGAGCTTCTCATCCTCAGAGAGAGTCCCTATGTCGATCCCTTTCATGGGATCGCCCAGCCCTCTGGAGATTTCTGCCAACTTTTCAGGTTTATCGTAATTGTTCACAGCTTCCACGATAGCAGATGCCATGACCTCGGGATTCTGTGATTTGAATATACCAGATCCAACGAATACACCGTCTGCACCCATCTGCATCATCAAGGACGCATCTGCAGGAGTTGCAACGCCACCTGCTGCGAAGTTCACTACAGGAAGCCTCTGAATCTCTGCGCATTCGCAAACCAAGTCGTAATCGGCTTCGATCTCTCTTGCCAGCTTCATCAGCTCTTCTTCGCTCATCCCCTTCAGGGCCCTGATCTGGCCCATGATCATCCTCATGTGGCGCACCGCTTCTCTCACGTCGCCAGTGCCAGCTTCTCCTTTAGTCCGGATCATGGCAGCACCCTCGTTGATCCTCCTCAAGGCCTCGCCCAAGTTTCTGGCACCGCAGACGAAGGGCACCGTGAACTTGGCCTTTTCCACGTGGAACTCGTCTGCAGGGGTGAGCACCTCAGACTCGTCGATCATGTCCACTCCAATTGCTTCGAGGATCTGGGCTTCTGCGAAATGGCCGATCCTGACCTTGGCCATCACCGGTATAGTCACAGAATCGATGATCGCTCCAATTATCTCGGGGTCGGCCATCCGGGCAACGCCCCCCATCTTCCTAATGTCGGCCGGTACTGCGTGAAGGGCCATGACTGCAACGGCACCCGCATCTTCGGCAATGACGGCCTGCTCGGGGTTCGTAACGTCCATGATGACGCCTCCTTTCTGCATCTTTGCAAAGCCGCGCTTCAGCAGTTCCGTACCATGACGAAGTTTTTCCAATTCCATAATGGTCAGATACCCCAATCGTTTTTAACCTCAACAGCAGGACGGACCGAATAAATAAACTTTCCTCTTCCACAGCTGTCCGTCAGAAAAATAGTGTTGAAAATGTGAAGAGCGGGGGAAAACTCACACCCCTCACCCCCTCCTCATTCTCCCCTCAATCACCCTATCATTCCTGTTTGCTGTATAGTGTTTAACGATACTTTTCGGCCAAATCTCTAACTCGTAGGTGTTTGAGATTCGGCCTACTCGTATCGTTAAACACCGTTCTGGCGAGAACCAATTAGTCTCATCTAACTGGTTTTCGACTATACATCTCGCGGATGTAGATGTCTTTGTCGCCTTTCTGGTCGTCGATCCACACTACCTTGTTATCGCCAACTCTGGGGTCGGTCTGGTCACCGGGCCCAACGAAGATCTCCATGTCCTCGCCTGAGGACATATCTAGAGCCTGGATATCCCAGTCGCCGTTCCGATCGTCTTGCCAGACCACGAGGTCCCCTTCCAGGTCCGGGTTGACCTGGTTAAAAGATTCCGAGGTCAGCTGTGAGATTTGGCCCGAGCTGAGGTCGTAGGAGTAAATATCCCAGTATCCGTTTCGGTCGTCCTGCCATACAACCCGTATTCCATCCGTGGCCGGATTGATCTGGTTTCCAGGACCTGTAAATATCGGAGTGGGCTTCTTCTGGCCAATCCACCACATGTAAACATCCCAATTACCGCTCTGTTTGTCCTTAGACTGGTAAACCATCACAGATCCACCAGCATCTGGATTTTCACCTTGCGGCGGGATTGCCTCTCTTGATTCAGTGGTATAAAGCGGCTTTTTCTGGACGATCCAGCCAAAGGAAGCTATGGGCAGATCCGACCAAGCCAGAACCTCCTCGCTCACAGATATTGGGGCGGGTACTTTCAGGCCTCGTTCCAGCTGGGTTCTGTTGATAGTGACGATGTTGAAAGAACGGACTGCCCAAGCCTCGAACTCGGTTTCATAATGATTCCATACCACGATGTCGTCTTTTATGTCCGGGTACATGTCCAAATCGGGACCTGCCGCAAGAGGCCATTCCATGTTTTCGACCAGGTTATAAAGGTAGATGTCAGGGTTTCCTGTCCTGTTATCCATCCAGACCAACCAGTCACCGCTGACGGCCGCGTTGGTCTGGTCACCCGATGCCTGGCAGATCACGCTGATCTGGTCCGAGGCCAGGTTCTGGTACCCGAACTTGCCGCTTGGGAAGATCAGCCAGACCAGCTTCTCGTCGAAGTCCAGCTTTATCTCACCGTCACCTTCCGCCACCTCTTCGACCTTCCAGTTGTTAGGATTGAACTGGCAAAGGGACCACCCCTCTTCTGTCACTTCCTGGTAGACCACAAGATCTTCGTAAACCTTGGGTTGGACCTGTCTTCCGGGCTTTGAGAAGGAGCGCCCCCAGTTTTTGTCCCAGAAGTGGTAGAACACGTTGCCAGACGTTGCGTCTTCCCAGACTATCGTGTTCCCGCCAACGTGGGGGTGGATCTGGTCGCCTTCGCTCGTGAGCTTCGTTTCCTCACCATTTCCAAGATCGTAGACGTACACATCCCAGTCGCCGTTCCGATCGTCTTGCCAGACGATCAGGTCCCGGCTCATGGCCGGATACATCTGCTGACCAGATTTTTCCAAGCGCGTGGCGGTACCATCGGCAAGATTGCAGAAAGATATGTCCCAGTCGCCACCAGAATTGTCCATCCAGACCGCTCGATCACCGGATATGATGGGCATGATCTGATCGCCAGACCCCTTCACCAAGACGCTCTCTTCGCCTGAAGTTAGGTCGACCATGTGAACGTCCCAGTTGCCTTCACTGTTATCCTGCCAGACCATCTTGTATCCGGCGACATCAGGATGTTTCTGATCTCCGGGCAAACGGACAAGGGGCCGCTCGAATCTGGTGAAGAAGTCAAAACCGTAAATGTCCCAGTCTCCGGCGCGGTTATCACACCACACGACCATGCTGCCGTTAGTGGCTATGTCGTCCCGCTCCAAGTTGAGAAGAGGATCGTCTTCGACATTTCGCGTCATGATCTGTGAAGTTCCAGAGCTATAGTCCATCCAGACCACTTTGCCTTCGCTGAAGAACTGGGATCCCGAAGCCACCTTCACGCCAAAGGGCATCCCAACACCATCATTTGGTTTTTGGGGTGAGGGACCTGTTGCAACTGGAATCTCCTTTTCCTTCACAAGGTCGTAGAGGTAGATGTCCTGATCGCCGTTTCGATCGTCAAGCCAGGCCACGTAATCACCCCAGATCGCAGGAAGACCCTGATATCCAACGTCAGAGGTAATCGCCGTCTCTTCGCCCGTGGTCAGGTTGAGGGCTCGAACGTCCCAATTATCATTTCGATCGTCCATCCAGACTATGGTGTCTTCATAGATCCAGGGTGCTTCCTCTTTGCCAGGGTAAGACGTGATCGAGATCTCTTCGTCCGTGGATAGGTTGTAAAGGTAGATGTCCCAGTTTCCCATGCGGTTGTCCATCCAGGCCACCTTATCACCCCTGATCATCGGCGTTGCCTTATTGGACTTGGCTTTAGTAAGCTGGCGGCTCAGTCCCGTCTCTGTGTCGTAAAAGTATAGTTGATCGCAGCCGGTTCGATCATCGATCCAGATTGCTTTTCCATCTGTGATGGAAGCGTACCTTTGATCTGAGGGATCGTCAGAGATTGCGATCTCCTCTTTCTTTTTGATGTTGTATAGGAAGACGTCCAGGTTGCCTGCCCTGTTGTCGGTGTAGAGTATCCAGTCGCCGCTGATGCTGGGACTGCTCTCACCTTCTGCAGAGTTCGTTATCTGAGTTTCCTTGTTTGTGGAAAGGTCCATCATGTAGACGTTGAACTGGCCAGTACGATCATCGGTCCAGACCACTTTGTCGCCCTCTATCCAGGGGTTGGTGTGGTTATAGGGCCCTGAGGTTATTTGCTCGTCCTTTTGCAAAGTGAAGTCGTACATGTAGACGTCTGGGTCCGTTTTCCTGTAGTCGGTCCACACGACGCCCCTCTCACCAAGAGATGGATCTTTTTTCAAAGATCCTGGGGATACGGCAGTTTCTGCTCCCGCCTTGAGATCGTACAGATAGACCCCCGCAACGCTGCTGCGGTGATCTTGCCAGGCCACCAGATCGCCATGAACAGAGGGCGCGGTCTGGAGTTCATCTCTTTCAATAATCGTCTCTTTGCCTTTAGGTATGTCGTAAATCGCTATGTTGTAATCACCGGTCCTGTTATCGGACCAGGCGACGATATTCCCATCGATGGCGGGAAATATCTGTTCGCCAGGTGCGGTACAGATCGGACTTTCCTGCCCAGTCTTCAGATCGTGCATGTAGATGTCGGAGTTACCGTTCCGATCGTCCACCCAGATGATTTTGTCTCCGTCGATCTGGGGCTGGATCTGATCGTTCGGATCTGACGTGATGCGACTCTCTTCTCCGGTCGCAAGGTCGTACATGTAGATGTCGAAATTGACGTTACGCTTATCCATCCATACCACGCGATTCCCGCTTATGTCGGGAAGGAACTGATCGCCAGGATTGACGCAGATGGGAATCTCTTCTCGAGTTACAAAGTTGTAAAGGTAGATATCAGAGTCGCCACTGCGCATGTCTTGCCAGACTATGAGCTCCCCCGAAACTGCAGGATTGTCCTGAAGGCCTGGATAGAAGGTGACGCCTCTTTCCGTCCCCGTCTCCAGATCATACATGAATATGTCAAAGTTGCCGCTCCTGTTGTCGGCCCAGGCCACGATGTGGCCATCAATTGCAGGTTGTTCTTGTAAGTCGCCCCACGATACAATCACGGGACGCTCGTTACCCCCACTCATCCCGTAGGCGATGCCAGCCAAAAGCAGGCACGCCGTCAATAGCATAATAATTCGCCTCGACATTTTAACACGCATCCAGTCGAAGTGTATGCAGTAAAGTTCAGCGCCGAAAGTTGGGTGCCGAGTATATAAAAACTGCCCCATCACCCAGATGAAAGAAAACATTTGCTGACTGTTTTAAGAACATCTTCGTGACGAACTCGATGTTCTGGTGCAGATACCTAAAAAAAAGAGGTGTGAGACGGCGGTGTGCGCTTCATGTGGCTTTTCCTTTACGAAAGCTAGCACACCCGATAGCACACCCTATGAAGCAGTTGTGGTGTATGTGGGCAATGTCGTACCTTAGGCATCATGTGTCGTGCCGTAAGTACGGCAAGTGGTGTCGTAAGTGAGGGCGCCACATGTCGTGTCGTAGGTGTGGCAAGTAGTGTCGTAGGTGTATGTACCACATGTCGTGTCGTAGGTATGGCAAGTGGTGTCGTAAGTGCGGGCGCCACATGTCGTGTCGTAGGTGTGGCAAGTAGTGTCGTAGGTGTATGTACCACATGTCGTGTCGTAGGTATGGCAAGTGGTATCGTAAGTGAGGGCACCACATGTCGTGTCGTAGGTGTGGCAAGTAGTGTCGTAAGTGAGGGCGCCACATGTCGTGTCGTAGGTGTGGCAAGTAGTGTCGTAGGTGTATGTACCACATGTCGTGTCGTAGGTGTAACAAGTGGTATCGTAGGTGAGGGCACCACATGTCGTGTCGTAGGTGTAACAAGTGGTATCGTAGGTGTAGGCAGGACACGTATAACAGCATGTATCGTCGCACGTGCAATCACATGTGTGAGATGGACAAGTGTAGCAACAAGTGCGATCAGCGCATGTATAATCACAACATGTGGGACTATTGCAGGTATATCCACACGTGGGAGTGCTACACGTACGAGAACAAGTATTCTCACAAGTGCATTCACACGTGTAAATACTGCATGTACAGCTGCTGCATGTGTGGTCACAACAAGTAGGGCTGGTGCAGGTAACTTCACAAGTAGGTCCGCAAGTTGGGTTACAACAAGTAGGGCCACAGCACGTGGGCGGATATGGGTATGGCGGACCATATATCATACCACACTCGTCGCCATATGAATATTCAAACTCGTCTACATTTACACTTCCATAGTCCCATCCACCCGCTGCGGTTCCTTCAGGAAAGAGGCCCATTCCTTCCACTGCCTGATTCAGCCTGAAATCGTATAGCGGAGAATATTCGTCACCAGAGGCTTCGACCTTCAAGATCGATCCCCCTGTAAAAGCGACAATTCCTGCCATGACTAACAGGCAGATGACGGCCGCCATTCCTACAGATCTCATTTCATACACTCCCCCGAAATCATATCTGTTTATGAGGATATATCTGTCCAGACTAATACTTAAAATTTTGCACAATAGATTATGAATATGGATTATCTTTCAGTTGTATGACAATGCCCGACGATACCTTTGATCCAAATCTCTAATTCATAAGGGTTTAAAATCTGGCCTATACATATCGTTAAGCACTATTATAGTGAGAACTAATTAGTTTCACCTAATAAGTTTTCGACTATACATGCGAACTTGAGACAAACGCGCTCGGTTTTCGGCATGAAGAAAATTGTTTAAAGATATACAATAGTTAGGTTTATATCATTTGATAGTCTTCAATTCATATCATGGAGTGGTTGCGCTCGCGCTTCGAAGGGGGGCCTGTGGCAAAGAGGGATGAATCTTTCAGAACATGGATCGGTGTGGCTCTGATCCTTTTTGCTCTAAACGCATTTTCCCTCAACCTGGGATGCATATCCCCCATCTTCAGCTGCATCTGTGGGATCTTCGCCCTCATTGGAACGGCTTTTCTGTACATGCCGAGCCACGCGGAAATATCCAAAAATCAGGATTTGGTTGCGGGGACTGTCTTAGCTCTCGCCTCGTTCACCGTCCTTTTGGCCACTTCGAGAGTGGAACTTTGGCTTCTTTGCCTTCCAATATTCATTTCTGGGTTGGATCTGGTCTTGAGGTCCTGGGGCGCCCAAGTAAGAGAGCTTGCGCCCCTCTCATTGAGCAGCGCAATTTACGCGGGTTTTTACATAATTGCAATTCATTTCCCACAGCTTTGGATAGGAGTCAGTTCTTTTTCGGTGGCCTTCTCTGGCTTTATCGGCCATGTAGCAAGAGTTCCCTTGGCGCTTGGACCCTCCGTGAGCGGAACCTGGATTCTTCTCACATTTCTTTTCTCCGCCATAACATTCTTCCTCCTCTCTGAGAAGAGGAGAACCGCATCCTGGAAGGAACTTCTGTTTTTGACTGTGGGGTTGGGTGCAGCCCATGTGATCTACATCACCCTCCAGACCACTGGCTGGATGACTGGTGAAAGATCGATCCAATCCATTTACATGCTTTTCTTTTTATTCCTGATCCCATTTGTGGCTTTTGCTCGGAAATTCTGCCTCAAAAACACCCCAATAGGACATTTTATTCCGGAAGGTGGGGGACGGGCTATTCTGGGTGCGATTTTCGTCTCTTTCGTCTTGATGTCACTGTTTCCCTCTTTTTACGATGGATGTGGGGGAAAAGTTGTCATTTATGAGAGAGAATGCGAAATGAACTTCGGCATTCCCGAGTTTCCTGACGAGAACGAACCCTTCGAGCCTCGAAGCGGCTTTTCGATCGGGGCTCTCGCCTTGTACCTCGAAACCACTGGATATGATGTGGAAGACCTGAACGGCGCAAACTCTCACACGTTAAAGGAAGCTCTTGAAGACACAGACATCCTCGTTATGATGAACCTGAAATCCCCCCTAGACCCACAAGACCTGGAGGCAGTTTGGAGCTTCGTTGAAAGTGGTGGCGGTCTTCTCATCTTCGGGGAACATACGAGAATGTTCGTGAACGATGACGACTTCGAATCCGGAAAGGATTACCTAAATGACGTGCTGGAACCAACCGGTATAAAGATCAATCCCGACACGGCAGATTACTTCCCAGAGAACTGGAGATATGCTTCCACCACGTTGCCTCACCCGGTCACCAGAAGTCTCGGATTTGAGATCACCACCTCTTCGGTGGGCGCCTCCCTCGATCTGAAGGGAACTTCAAGGCCCCTGATCCTGGGCAGGTATGCTTTCTCGGACGATCCCAACTCAAAAGGACCTGGACACCTTGGAAATAGAAGCTATGAGAAAGGAGAGAGGTTAGGCGATCTCGTCATCGCGGCATCCAACAGATACGGTGACGGAAAGGTCCTGGTCTTTGGGGATACTTCTTACGTATTCGACCCTTCGATACCTCAAAGGTACAAGCTCGTCGACGATATGTTCTCATGGCTGATGAGCGACGAGATCGGATACCAGGCGCGTATCCTGCCCTGGGTGGCTCTTTTGGTGCTCGGGATCTTGGCGATTTTTTACATCTCAGGATGGCCGAATCTCACTCGATACACTGTTGGGTTTCAGATCTCAATTTCCACAGCAGTTTTCCTTTCTTTGATCTTTTCGGGAAGCTTGAACGGATTTTTCGTGGAAACTCCTGAAAAGAAGGGCGATATCGCCTGGATAGATCACTCTCACGTAAACCAGTTCGACCTGATCGGATATGAGCCGAGCAGCATCGAGGGGTTAACGACCAACATGATGAGAAACGGCTACATGCCCCTGCTCCTGGAAGATGACGACTTCTCAGGTTTATCGAAAGGGGATGTTTTTGTAATCATTGGTCCGACCAAACGGTATACGTCTTCGGAGGCATCTTTGTTGAAAAGTTTTGTCGAGAAGGGCGGCCTCTTGATCATAAGCGCAGGATACAAAAACCGCGTGCCCCTCGAAACAGTCCTCGAATCATTTGGTCTTCAGATCGGAAAGACTCCTCTTGGCTCACCACCCTGGATCGTCGAGACTCACGGCCAAGCGGGGGGGAAAGTCTCTTCCGAAGATCTGAGAAACTACTGGCACAAACCGAAGTTCATGGAGGCATATCCAGTCTTGGCCGGAGGGAACTTCGAGCCTATAACCTGGCTGGAATACGAAGGAAACTTCTACAACCTGATCGCTGCCAAAGCCTATGGCAAAGGTGCGGTGGTCTTGATTGGAGACTCTCATTTCCTGTTGAACGAAAACCTCGAGTACCTGACCCAAGGGTCCGGAAGAGAGACGAAAGAACATTATCAGCTCCAGTGGTTGGGGAACATAGAGCTTTTGAGAGAAATGATAACAAAATATGGGGGCAAGGCATGAAGGGCTCTTTGTGGTTGGCCCTGGTGCCGCTGACCGCCTTTTGGCTCTTTTCCGTAGACGTATATGGATTTGCGCCTGAGCCACAGGTTGCGATCTTATCAGTGCTAATTGGAATTGCCCTCTCCTCGATGGGATTTATCGGAACTGAGATCGAACTGGACCTGCGATATGCTGGCTTTGCCCTTCCTTTGGCACTCTCCTGCTTTGTTGTGCCTTATCCCTACAGCGCGGGCCTGATGCTAATGGCATCAGCGCTCATAGCATCACTTTTTGGGATTGTCACGCCACTGAGAAATACCACTCGGCAAGAGAGTATCAGGCTGCGGAGAAATATCGGATTGAAGAGAAATAGCACTCAGCAGGAGAATATCGGGCTGCAGGAAAATATCACGCTGCCGAAGATTGTCACGTTGTCGGAGGGGGTCAAGTCGCTATGGCTAGGTACCATTTTCAGCGGAACGGTCTTGGCCGTGGGTGCCTTGGTATTGGCGCTCTACTACATCGTGGCCCCATCTCATCACGATGCAGGCTTGCTTTCGCCCCTCGTGGCCTTTTTATCCAACATGACAGGACTGGATGCGACATCCTCTGGTGGGATGTTGTTCGTGTATGGCTTGGGCCGGACATTCCCCTTCAGCGTCACCTTTGAGAAACTGGGTTTCTATCCGTGGATCCTAATTTTTGGAGGCGCCATCGCCCTGACTTGTCTGACATCTCCAAACGCCCTGAAAGCTTCAAAGCGCCTTCTCGGCCTTGCCGCGATCAGCGTTCTGTACCTTGCCTTGAGGTTCGTGTTTATTCTACATGTCTTCTTCGCAACTGACATGTCGCGATTTCCCGCTGAGAAGATGGACATATTCGCAAGTCCGATATGGCTCTTAGCAAGCTTCCTGCCCCTGGTGCTGATCTTCGCCCGCCTGTATCCTCAAGCTCCAAGCAACTTGAAGTTAAATTTCAGGTTGAATATGAACAGAAGATCCGCCATCGCGTTTGCAGCACTCTTCGTGAGCGCCTTTTGTCTAATTGGTGCACCCCTCTTTCAGGATCCCGGCGTCGAGAAGGAGGGACGAGTTCTCGTGGACGAGATCCATTCGGTTTGGGAGTTTTCGACCCTCAAGCTGGACAAAGAATGGTACGGAACGAACTCGACCTACAACGCCTACAGCATGATCGAATGGTTAGACGAATCTTACGACGTGGAGAGGGTCGTGGGCCCCTCTTATGAGAACTGGAAGGTTCCAGGGGCTTCGAAGGTTGAACCAGACCTGGTTTCCGAGATGATCACTCCAGAGATCTTGGAGGACTACGACATCTTGATCGTAAAGACGCCTTCTCGCTACGAGCCCGAAGAGGTGGATGCTATCATCGACTTCGTCGAAAAAGGAGGTGGCCTCTTCCTGATAGGTGACCACACCAACTTTGCAGGTTCCGGAACGAGCCTGAACGAGATTTCAAAGAGATTTGGAGTGGAGTTTGGGTTCGACAGCGTGAACGCAAGAGATGGAACGTTGTACTATCATGAGCGAGGTGCTCTGACCCACCTTTGCGTCAAGTACATGCCCCAACTCAACTTCATGACGGGGTGCAGCATAAAGGCGCCCTTGGGCGCAGAGCCCGTGATATTGGGGTTCGGGATGAACGCGGTTCCTGGTGAGTACTCCTCGACTGGATTTTTCAGGGAGACTAGGCGAAACGATCCGACGCAAGTGACGGATACCACTTGGGGATTGATCTATCAGGCGGTGGCCCTCAAGCATGGGAAGGGGAGAGTCGTTGCCTTCTCGGATTCTACAATAATATCCAATTTCAGGATATTCTTTGGTGGCACCTCGAACCTGGTGGCGGGATGTATGGAATATCTCAATTGCAGCAACCGCTACGAGCATGTGAGACCTGTCCTGATCCTTTTGGGCTTTGTCTTCGGGGCTTTCGCGATTTACTTTATCAGGAGTGGGAACTTTTTGGGCGAGAGGAGGGTGGCAACCTCGGTCGCAATCTTGGCCCTGTGCGCCCTCGGGGCGAGCTGCGCCTTGGCGGCCTTCTCTGCAGAGGAAGAATATTCCATCCCGAGCCATTTTTACATAAAAGATCACACAGTCTGCTTCGATGGATCACATTCCGATCAGGTGGTAAGCGTTCAAGGTGAGCGGGGTGATTACGAGACCTTTTTCATATGGATCCAGAGGCTCAGCCTCGTCCCTTCGGTGGAAAATTCCCTCAATGAAGCCATGGAGAAGGGACGAATCCTGGCGATCATAGATCCTGTTGAGAATTTTACCAAAGCTGAGATCCTCTCGATTCAAAGTTACGTCGAAGAGGGAAATTCGGTGCTTTTGATGCTGGATTCTGAAGGCACCGGCAAAGGGCTGATCCAGGCATTTGGGATGGAAACCTGCAATGAGACTCAACCTTCGGGAGACCTGCCTTCAGGTGCCCAAAACTTGTCCGATGAGGAAGGCAAGATTCGGGCATCGGGACTGCCGATCAGGCCCTGGGGCTTGACCATAAAGGGTGGAAATGCTCTGTTATCGGCAGAGAACAGAACTGTCTTGGCCGAGACCTCCCGCGGCCAGGGCAAGTTTGTCCTTTTCACAGAATCACACATGTTCAAGGATGGAGTAGGCGGAAGGCCAGGCTACATGGGAAACCCAAAGAGCGATCCAAAAGCCATGAGAAATTTGGGTTATGATGCAATGGCCCTCTACGACCTGGAGTTTCGCCTATTCGAGGAAGTTCTCAAGGCAGGAACCTCGCTGCCCGAACGAAACGGGTAGCGTTGGATATGTACATCGTTTTGGGGGTCGTAGTGCTTAACGGTGCCTTTGAGCCAAATCTCCAACTCGTAAGAGTTTGGGATTTGGCCTATTCATATTGTCGAGCACTAATCTTGCGAGAACTGATTAGTTTCGCCTGATCGGTTCTTGACTGTAGATTCACCAGGGCTCTTTTTTGGCCTTGATCTTGTACCCGATGATGTTGGTGACCCTGTGAAGCAGGGGGGTGATTACCAACACGGTGATTATTATCAATGATGTGAAGTTCTCCTGAAACCAGTCTGGTGCAAGGACTAGGGTCAAGGCCCAGCTACCGAATACGAAGTCCAACTGATCTATCAGAAAAAGGGGCGCTCCTCGGGTCAACCCCATCCTCCTCTTGAAAAAGCTGGCCACAATGTCACCCAGCATCGCCCCAAAGGAGAGACCAACGAGAACGAGGATCAATTCTGAACCGTCACCAAAACTTGGAAGTCCAAGAGAGGGATGGACCGACGCAATGAAGTTCAGGATCAAACCTGCACAAACTCCGCAAAGGGCGCCCAGAAAGGTCCCTCTGAATGTCTTGCCGTCACCCAGTATGCGACGCCCATCACGAAAGGTCTTGCCAAAATCGAGAGGCATTCCCCCTCCCAAGAAGACCGCAAAGTTGTTTGGCAGGTAGGCGGGCAACATCAGCCAGATTGCTATTATCAGAACGTTCAAATCCGAATCCCCCTTGAGAAAACCGTTTGCTCAGGTGAACCTCAGAGCCGCTCGATATATCAAACTATCTGACACTCAAACCATCTGAAACGCTTATCGGATCGGAATATAGTGCGTAATCCCATGTTGTTTAACGACGCCTTTCAGGCAGGTATCGAATTCTCACGAGTTCAACGTTTTGGCCCGCTCAGATCTCCAAGCGCCTCTTGTTACTCCTGATCGAAATCTTTTTCACCAGGAAAACCTTTCGGCATGCTGAATGGCATCGAAGAATAGCAACAACAAGAACAACACCAGGACCACAGCCAGACCCAGGGCCAAAACCAAGAACAACGGCATGGCCGATAAATTGGGCGATATGAACATGAACATCGACGTGCCGTCATTCAGCCTTCAGGAGTACATCAGAGTCCTCAAGCTGGCGAGGAAGCCCAACAGAGAGGAGTTCATGATGATCTCCAAGATCTCGATCCTGGGGATAGTTCTCATAGGCATGATGGGCTTTATAATCTACGTATTCCTGACCGAACTGCCGCAGTCCTTTGGATGAGGAAAAAATAGTTTTACTTTTCGGCGCTGCTCAGCTCGCGCAAAGTCGCGCCGAATTCCGATTCCACGATGGTGCTCACGCCCAGGGTCTTGGGATGAAGATCGATCTCCACTATCACGTGCTGATGGCCCAATTCGCGGATTGGCTTGACCTGTCTTGGACCATTGGTGATGGAGAATATTTCCATGCCCTTTAAGCAATCCGAGGGTATTGCATGAGGCACGCCCGACAGGACCACAAAATCGTAGTCGCCATGCTCTTCCAGGTACTGAGAAACTGCCTCTCCGGTTATAGGATATTCATCCAGCCCGCCGATGAGTTGGCTAATTTGGACACTTCGATTCTCTAATCCCTGGACTATATTTCTGGCGTCCCTTCTCACCTTGGCCAAACCTTTCACATCGTCCAAGTTAGCTAAAGTGGTCACCTCAGCGCCGTGGTCCCTGGCAACTTCCGCAACAGCAGCGTTGATGTCCGCGAACATGTAGGCCGTTTCCTTCTTGGCGTTGAGCACATTCAGGCCGCGTTTGCCCTTGTCCATCAGCTCGATCAACCTAGATGCAACCTTGTACTTAAGGTCGCCCCGTTCTGGTTCCAGGTACTCCTGGCTTGCAGCTCCATAGAGCCTCTCGACTTCGGTGGCCTTTTCCAGCAGGAACTTTTGCCTTTTGAACTCCTCTGAATCGATTATGCCTGCGTCGAGAGCTGCTTCAAGGGCGATTACCACGCCTTTGGTGTTGTCCCTGTAGCCTGCATGAACCTCCACCTCCAAGACGGGTATATCCAGCCCTGCATCGGCCACAGACTGATGCAAATCCTCCCCGATGATCATGCTGCTACAGGTGCCAACTACCCCGATCATTTTGGGTTTAAAGAGTTCATTGGCCCGTTCAAGAAGTTTGCTGAGCTGTTCTTGCCCTCCAAAGACGAAACCCACCTCGTCTAAACCCGTGGTCAAAGTGCGCACGCCGTCCTCTTCCAGAAGCCTGGCGTGTTTGAAGCAACACCCGCTGGGCCCATGCATTATCACCACGTCCACGCCCAGATCTCGCAGCGTGTACAGAGCCGCAACTATAGAGCTTGGTCTTGGATGCAAAATCTGAATCTCATTTGCGATACTCGCCATCCTCGATCACCTGAAACATTTAACACATGTAAGTATGCGGTCTCCTCTATCCAACGCCCCTTCGACTATGGACTGGCCCGATACCAGGTCTGGAGCCGTTGAGGCCCTCAGCTTGGCAGCATAAGGCTCCAGCCTTTCTCCCACCAAAATCAGAACGTCGATTCCCTCTCGACGCAGTCTCAAAAGCTCGACCAGTTCGGGCACATTCATGCCTTCGCAGACCGTTTCAGCCTCTTCACCCACCACCAGGCCCAGTTGGCCTTCGCCTAGGGAGTAATCCAACGCCTCTTCTACGCCGGAAACTTTGAGACCGGAGTTGGAGTTATCGTAGACTATCATACCCTTCTCATAAGTTCTCTTCATCCGGCCGCGCAATCCGTCGAACCCCTTCAGGGCAGAAGCGATCTTCACCGGCCCCAACCCAGATGCTATGGCGACTGCAGAAGCGGCCGAGAGCGCGGTGAGATAGCTTTGAGGATCGAAGTTTTCGCCCAACTCAAGAGCGCACCTATCTTGCCCCATCCGAAGCTCTTTGGATGTGCATTGGACCTTTCCCCCCTCTCCGAAGGACAAGTCTGGTGCGGTGCCGGTGTCTGCGTTCGCGACCAGTTTGGACCCAGGTGCTGCCAGCTCGACCATCTGGAGTTTGGCTTTGCTTGCCCACATCGAGTCGTTGGCTATTCTGTAATCTCCTGCAAAGCTGGTCAATACGCCGTAATCAGCAAGTCCAGTTCCGCCAAGAGATATCTCGCAGATCAGATCATCGGCCTCATTGGCGCGGGCCGCATCAAAGGCGTAGATCACGTTTCCGGGGGTTATGCTAAGCCCAGCTTTGATGATCTGGCTCTCGCCACCTTGCCAGAGCTCGACGCCCCTTGTGGTATGAGAGACAACTTTCCTCTCGAAAGAGAGAATACGCGAAAGAACGAGGGCCGTGGACGTCTTGCTGTGGGTTCCCGTAATTTCGAAGACCCGGAAATCTTTGTCTTCGAAAAGTAGGGCCCCAACTGCTCTGTGGTGGGTGACCGTCTCTATTCCAAGAGCCTTTGCCGCTTCCAGAGCAGGGTTTCCAGGCGGAAGGTGAACGGGAGACGCGAGAACGTCAAAGCCAGATATGTCGGGCTCGTGGTGATAGACTTCTAAAGCCTCGGCATCCAGACCTTTCTCTCTCATTCGCTCCGCAATCACCTTTGCGCCGTGGATCGTATCCAGGACACCTAATCGAGCGATTCCATCGCCCTTCTGTAGGCAATCTCGGCGATGGCCTCGTCCACGCCCAGTGGCTCGGCGCAGCGTATCTCCACCTCACGTCCGTTCAACTGGCAAGTGCCCTTCCTGAGGCTGGGGTCCACACCCAGTTCTTTTGGTATATCCTCCATGGTGTGAACACCATGTGCCAGGAATATGGGAAGGGCAACGATGGTATTCACATCCATCCCAATGAAGCTGTTCAGCCCTGTCTCGATGTTGGGCTCGTCCATGTTCAAGAACGCAGTTTTCACAGGACCATCATGATTTTTGCCGATCATCTCAGCGTAGTTTTCTGCCATCTCTTTATTATACGGCTTCGTGCTGCCGTGACCCAGAACCAGTATTCCTACATCTTTAGCCATAGAACCCCTCAAATATTACTTTTTCTCAATTTCGTATTACCTAAATTGGGGTTAATGACTAATAAATCCTTTCCTGAGGTAAGTCTATCGGAGATGTTTCCATCACCTTTATGTAACTAGCATGTGATTCTGGCCATGGCAAATGTGTTTAATAATTAGGATATGTCAAAATGAGCCGCATAACGTATCTCCTCTTATCAGCTCTGGTAATTTTGCAGATAGCCGGTGGGACTGAGGTATTCATGTCCACGCGAGAGTCGCTCACCTTCTCAGATAACGTGATGCTTTTTGTGTTAGACGTAAATCCCCATACCGAGACCGTTTGGATCGAGCTAAGGGATGAGAATGGAATTTTCGAATCCTCAGTAATAAACGTAGGTGATAAAATTACTTATGGGGGAGAAGATGAGCTGGATCTGACTCTCTCCAGGATCTATGCAGGTGGTGACGAGGACCTGGTGGTATTCGAGGTGAACTCTGGTGAATTGGTAGGGAGATCTTCCGGAAAGAATGACAGCTGCAAAGAAGGTCTGTCCGAGGATTCAAAGAGCGTTCCCATTTCTGGGGCGGCGATGATGGCGGCCTTGGTTTCGGCCCTTTTGGCGGCGAGGCGGCGCTTTCAAGGATATTAGGCGTCCGACATTTATGGTCAAGAACCGATTAGATGAAACTAATCGGTTCTCACAAGATTAGTGCTTGACGATATGGTCAGGCCAGATCTCAAGCTCTCACAAGTTAGGGATTTGGCTCAAAACTATCGTTGACCATATGACCTCCATAAATTTTAAGTGCGATTGGCTCGAATAGACTGTCAAGTTTTCTCGATAGAGAGGGGTGATCGACAAAATGAGCCAATCCGAACCGAAGATTTTGGTCCTCTTCTATTCCATGTACGGGCATGTGTTCAAGATGTCCGAGGCGGTTGTAGAGGGAATTCGCCGGGCAGGAGGCGCGCCCATCGTAAGACAGGTTGCAGATCTAATCCCTGAAGACAAGTGGAACGAGCAGATGAAGGCAACAAAGGAGATGATGAAAGACGTTCCAATTGCAGACACCCATCGAGACCTGAGGGGGATTGACGGCCTCATCCTTGGAGTTCCAACGAGGTTTGGCAACATGCCCGCTCAGATGAGGAACTTCTGGGACCAGACATCACGAGAGTGGATGGAAGGCGTTCTGATCGGAAAGCCTGCTGCGGTCTTCTCCAGCACCGCAACCCAACACGGCGGCCAAGAGACGACCATCATCTCGACAATGTTGACATTGTTCCATCACGGATGCATTCTCGTGGGCTTTCCTTACTCTTTCGTCGAGCAAATGACCCTAGAGGAGATCTCAGGAGGGTCGCCATATGGAGTCTCCACCATAGCAGGCGGACAAGGCGAGCGTGTCCCCTCGGATAACGAGCTCAAAATGGCAAGAGACTTCGGCGAACACTTGACAAAAATCGCCAGGAAATTGGCCGAAGATTGAGTCACCCCAATCTCTGATTATTTCCCCAAACGATTATATATCTTCAACCTTCAAGCGAAATTTTTCGAAATACTCTTAAATTAGATCTAGACCTAACTTGCGCCACAATACACCAATGATGGAAAGGTATATACAATATGAGTAACGGGAAAAAGTGGGACACATAGCAGCGCCATCTATAGCCATGAATGCTAAATTTGATACTTGTCCGGTGCGTAAGATAATACCTACCCAAGAAAACGCAGCACAGACCTTGTAGCAGATGATTTCTTGGGGATCCGCACATTAAGGCCCCTTAGCGAAATAACTTGCATATAAACGTGTACTGCCATTATGTGAAACATACATGATGCAGATTCGGTACAATAATTACGCAGCACTTACATGGCAAGGTTATTTCTTTGCAGGCCCTAAGTGTCAGATCCATGGTTCATGACTATGGGCCCAGGGTTTAAGAGGGCCTATTACAGGAGCGAGCACCGGGGCGATGAAACTCCTGCGGATAGCAGGCAGCTTCTCAAATTCGTAACTACCTTGACTTTTCCACATTACAAGACGAACCGATAACATACGCCACCTTACAGTCTAAATCCCGCGCAAGATAGAATCAGTATCATCCACCTCTGATATAAGCGAATGTGGTAAAGTCAAGCTACTCTGATACCTCTGATCTAAATTGATAGCCTTAATTTTCGAGATTTTTCGTCAGCTACCAACTAAATCTGTTTTTTTGATTTGCTGCCAGATGATATCGTTTTTTGTTTTAGTACGTGACCATAATCAGATCATCTTGAGCAACTAAAATCAGCATCAACAGATTGGTTTTGGAGTATCTGAGCAGTTAACCAAATTCTGTGAATTACGGGTTGTGGTAATATTAAACGAATGATATTATGTGAATGTGGCGAGTTCATCAACGGCGATACTTTCAGAGATTATATAGAAACTTCTATTAATCCTTCAACGCCAACCGTGGGTCACGTTAGATGCGGGTTCCATACGTGATCGGTTAAGGTAATGGATGCCTACCCCTTATGGGGGTCCTGCATGACAAAGAGTGCACAAGAAGTAGAACGGCCAAGAGTGATAGAAGGAGAACTTAATCGTCTTTTTTCATTAG
>Ga0272443_10002721_pt1 | contig 22005 bp, 13 predicted proteins | sample SSMAcet12_FD_193581 | JGI IMG/M metagenome (GOLD analysis project Ga0272443, IMG submission 193581) | Marine sediment archaeal communities from Little Sippewissett salt marsh, Falmouth, MA, United States - SSM-Acet-12 | ecosystem: Environmental > Aquatic > Marine > Wetlands > Sediment ...
CAACAAGAATCATACGGCAAGAAAAAACTGATCGGATGATGAATTATTTAAACCTTCAAGTTATAGGATAAGGAGGTAAAAACATAATTTTAACCTCCTTCTGTGGATAATTGGAAGGTCTCATTCAACCCGAAGGGAGTCAGCCGGATTTGCAACGGCCGCCATGTAAGACTGATAGCTGATCGTCAGGAGCGTGGGGATCAGGATCAGAATGATGGTCCAGAGGAATACCGGGAACCCGATTTCATAGCGGTATACATAATTCTCAAGCCAGTCAGACATCAGGTACCAGGCCAGCGGCAGGGAAATAACCAGCGAAATAGCCACCAGGGATACAAATTCCAGGGTAAAGATCCTCAGAATCCTTGAAACGCTTGCCCCAAATACCTTTCGGATGCCTATTTCCCTCCTGCGGCGTTCGGTGGAATAAGTGGCCAGTCCGAACAATCCCAGGCAGGCGATAAAAATCGTGAGGATCGTGAATCCGGCGAAAACAGCCCTGCGGTTCCGGTCACTGCTGAACTGTTCCATAAAGTCGTCCCTGAGAAATTCATATTCAAAGGGTTTCCCGGGGAAAATTTCCGTCCACCTGTCGTTGATGTATCCAAGTGCGGCATCCTGATCATCTCTGGTCAGTTTTACATACATGATCGGACCATCAAGCCTGTAAAGAAGCATCAGGGATTCCACCTCATTGTACATGCCCGTCTGGTGGTAATCTTTCATCACCCCGATCACCCTTGCCATGATCTGTCCCCCGTCGCCCAGCTGGACACGTTTACCGATGGGTTCATCCCAGTTGAGGCGTCTTGCCAGTGTCTCATTCACGATGACCCCGGTCAGGGTATCTCCGATAAATTCCCTGGAAAAATCCCTTCCTTCAGCCATCTGTATATCCAGCGTCTCCGTAAAGTCATGATCCACGACAACGAAATTGATGCCCCTTGTTTCCATCCCGTTAGATGTTTCCATCTGGAAAATCACCTTGGGTGAGCCCCTCCCGATTCCTGAATTGGTGAGGGTGATATTCCTGACCCGGGGATTGTCAAGCAATATCTCCTTCAGCACCCGCATCTTCGCCACCGGTTCATTATCAGGAAGCCGCAGCGTGACCACGTCTTCCATGTCCCATCCCTGATCTTTGTTCTGAAGGTAACTGAGCTGGTTGACCACAATAATCGTACAGGCGATCATGACACCGGATATGGTGAACTGAATGACCGTAAGCACCCTTCGAAAAATCCCCCTGGAGGATCCCGATCCCGAAATCCCTTTCATCACCACCACGGGAGAAAACCTTGACAGGTAAAACGCCGGGTAGATCCCCCCGAGGATGCCCACGAGGATCATGATTCCGAACAGGCTCAGGATCATCACGGGCCTGCTGAGTATATCCAGCGAGAAATTCTTTCCGGAAAGCATATTGAGCTGGGGAAGCAATATGATCAGAAGTATAATGCTCAGTACCAGGGAAATCAATGTCAGTATGAAAGATTCCGTCAGGAACTGGATCACCAGCAGACGCCTGTTTGATCCGGTTACCTTTCGGAGACTTATCTCCCTGGCCCGTTTTGAGGCCCTCGCGGTGGAGAGGTTGATATAGTTCAGGGAGGCGATGAGGACAAGGAAGAATGCAACAATACTGAAAATAATCACGTACTGAATGCTGCCTGTGGGTTGCGGCTCTCCCGGATTATCGGAGTGAAGGTGAATTTTCGTCAGAGGCACCAATTCGTATTCCACGGATATTCCGATCCCCTCGAAGATGGTGGCCATGTAGCGACCGTACATTTCCTTCAGTTTCTCCTGGAAACGGATGGGATCCTCACCTTCACGGAGCAACAGGTATGTAAACACGCCGAAATTCCCCCAGCTGCCCATCTGCGGGGGAAGGCTGTTCCTTGAAACAATGCCATCGAAAATGACGTGGGAATTTCCGGGAACGTCTTCGATCACAGCGGTGACCGTGTACACCTGATCACCTACCGTGAGCGTATTCCCGACCGCTTTCCCCGTCCCGAAATAGCGGCCTGCCATGGTCTCGGTCAGCACAATGGAATTGGGATCATCGAGCGCCCCGCCGGTGCTCCCCTGAACAGCCCGGTAGGAGAATATGTCAAAGAATGTGGAATCCGCATAGTACACATCCTCTTCGGTAAATTCCAGCTCTCCATTTCTGAACAGGGCTCTCTGGAAATTAAACAAACGGGTGACGTTCTCCACTTCGGCATAGTCTTCCCTGACCTGCGGACCGAAAGGGATCTGTGCCACGATCCAGGTAAATTCATCATCCGTTTCGGTAATGTGTGACTGTACGCGGTAGATCCTCTCGGCGTTCTTATGGTACCTGTCATAACTCAGTTCGTCTGACACATAGAGGATCAGGTACAGTGCACTGGCAATGCCCAGCGTCATGCCCAGAATATTCAGAAAGCTGTAACCGAATTTATGTGTGATATCCCGGAAAGTATATTTTATAAAACTCCAGAACATATTGGGAGGAATTGCTTGAATATCCAGCATGAAACTTGTACCCGGAGCCGGAATTGAACCGGCACGGCCATTGCTGGCCACTGGATTTTAAGTCCAGCGCGTCTACCTATTCCGCCATCCGGGCATCCGGCAGACCTGTTTTCGTAACTTTTTTCAGCGCAAGTCGCTGCGTTGCAAATGTAAATAAAAAACCCCGGAAATTCCGGGGTTCACTTATCTTAAATCATTTACATGGTTCTGAGCGGGAAACGGGACTCGGACCCGCGACCCCGACCTTGGCAAGGTCGTGCTCTACCAACTGAGCTATTCCCGCAATCGGAATGCAAATATAAGGCTGAAATTCCAAATCTGCAACTTCCCTGCTACAACCCTGACAGCTTCTTGATCTCGTTGAGTTTGTTCAGCGCCTCCACCGGGGTGAGGTTGTTGATATCCAGCCCGGCGATCTGGTCCCGGATCTGCTTGAGCACGGGGTCATCCAGCTGGAAAAAGCTCAACTGCAGTCCTTCCCGCTGCCCGGCCAGCTCATGTACCGGTTTTCCCAGTCGTTTGTCTCCTCCCGTATTCTCCAGTTCTTTCAAGATTTCACCTGCCCGTTTCACCACGCTCCTGGGCATGCCTGCCATCTGCGCCACGTGGATGCCGAAGCTGTGCTCGCTTCCCCCGGGAACCACCTTCCTGAGGAAGATCACCTGGTCGTTCATTTCCCTGATGGAAACATTGTAGTTCCTGACCCGGGGAAAGAATTTTTCCATCTCGTTCAGTTCGTGGTAATGGGTGGCAAAAAGGGTCTTGGCCCGTTCTCCCGGGCGTTCATGGATGTACTCCACCATGGCCCACGCGATGGAAATCCCGTCGTAGGTGCTGGTACCCCGCCCGATCTCATCCAGGATAACCAGGCTCCGCTCTGACAGGTTGTTCAGGATGCTCGCCGCCTCCAGCATCTCCATCATGAAAGTGGATTCTCCCAGGGAGATGTTGTCCGACGCCCCCACCCGGGTAAAGATCTTGTCCACCCATCCGATCCTGGCCTCTTCCGCCGGCACAAAACTGCCCATCTGCGCCATCAGGGTGATGAGTGCGGTCTGCCTCAGAAATGCCGATTTCCCGGACATGTTGGGACCCGTAAGGATAATGATCTGCTGGTCTTCGTTATCCAGTTTCAGATCATTGGCAATATATTCCTCGTCAACGGGCAGCTGCCTTTCGATGACCGGGTGGCGCCCCCCTTTGATCTCAATGGTGGTGGAATCATTGACCTCCGGGCGACAATAATTGTACTCCGCTGCAATACGGGCAAAAGCATACAAACAATCCAGCCTGGCCACCAGGGAAGCGTTCTGCTGGATGGTTTCCACGGCGGGTGCAATGCTGTCCACAAGTTCCTGGAAAAGTCTGGCTTCCATTGCAAGGCTTTTTTCCTCCGCACCCAGGATCTTCTCCTCGTAGGATTTGAGTTCTTCGGTGATATACCGCTCGGCACTCACCAGGGTCTGTTTCCGGATCCACCCTTCCGGCACTTTGTCGCGGTGGGTGTTCCTGACCTCGATATAATACCCGAACACGTTGTTGAAACCCACCTTCAGGCTCGTGATCCCGGTGCGTTCGATCTCCCGCTGCTGCAGCTCCAGCAGGTAATCCTTTCCTGAATGCATGATCTCCCTCAATTCGTCCAGTTCTTCCGAAACACCGGAAGCAATCACACCCCCCCTGTTCAGCATCAGGGGTGCATCCTCATCCACTTCCTTTTCGATCCGCTTCATCACTACTTCGCACGGGTCAAGCTGTTCCGCAAGCTTTTTCAATGCTTCCACACCCGTTTCACCGCAGCGCTGCTTCAGGGGGGCGATGCTGGCCAGGGCCCTTTTCAGCTGAAGCAATTCGCGGGGATTGACCCTTCCCACCGCCACCTTGGAGATGATCCTTTCCAGGTCCCCGATCTGTTTGATCTGTCCCCCGATAAAATCCCCGAATCCCTCGTTTTCCCGGATATATTCCACCATGTTCTGCCGCTCCCTGATCAGCAGGATATCTTTCAGCGGGAGCGCCATCCACCGTTTCAAAAGCCGGGAACCCATGGGAGTGACGGTCCGGTCCATCACCTCCAGCAACGTCCTGGCTCCCTCATAGATGGGGCGGAAGATCTCCAGGTTCCGGATGGTAAAGCGATCCAGCCAGACATGATGGTCCCGCTCGATCCTTGACAGCCCCGAAATATGGCCGGTATGGGTATGCTGGGTCAGTTCCAGGTACTGCAGGATGGCCCCGCTGGCCACAATGCAGTGCTCCATCTCGTGGATCCCGAATCCTTTCAGGGTCTTTGTCCCGAACTGGGCCTGCAGCTTCTCCCTGGCATGATCGGGGTGATAGACCCATTCATCCAGCGGATACAGGTAATAATTCCCTCCGAAAGCTTCCAGGAAAGTTTCTTTTTTGCTTTTCTGGACCAACACCTCCTTGGGGCTGAAGCTGCTCAGTAGTTTGTCAATGAAGGCCAGATCGCCCTGGGAGGTCAGGAACTCCCCCGTGGAAATGTCCAAAAATGAGATCCCGTTCACCTGGCGGTCCAGGTACACACTGGCCAGGAAGTTATTCTCCCGGTGCTCCAGCACATGGTCGTTGAGGGTCACCCCCGGGGTCACCAGTTCCGTGATCCCTCGTTTGACGATCTTTTTTGTCAGCTTGGGGTCTTCCAGCTGTTCGCAGATGGCCACCCGCTGGCCTGCCCTCACCAGCCTGGGCAGGTAGGTGTCCAGCGCATGATGGGGAAATCCCGCCAGCTCCACGAATGATGCCGCCCCGTTGGCCCGCTTTGTGAGGGTGATCCCCAGAATCTCCGCCGCACGGATGGCATCCTCCCCGAAGGTCTCATAAAAATCACCCACCCTGAAGAGGAGGACCGCATCGGGATGCTTCGCCTTGATGTTGTAATACTGCTTCATCAGGGGCGTTTCCACGATATTTTGCGCAGACTTCACAGGCAATTGATTGGATTTCAAAATTAAAGGTTATGGGTTGAATTTTGAAGGGCTGTTGATAATTATGTGCCTGTTCCATTCATCTTTTTTACCTTTATGGACCGGATGAGGTCTAAAAGATACATCCTTACCTATCTGATCTTTGCAGGATTTTTCCTGGGGATCCTTGCCGGTTGGCTGGCGGGTGAGTCCATCCTGCCGGTGGCAGAACCCCTGAAGGAGCTGTTCCTTCGCCTGCTGCGAATGGCCATCCTGCCCCTGATCATCACCTCTATTATCAGTGCGGTCATTCAGGTGGGAAGCGGAAGGGGCCTGGGGCGGATCACCCTGCGGACGATCACCTATTATTTATCCACAAGCCTGCTGGCCATCCTCACCGGTCAGACCCTGGTGAACATCATTAAACCGGGTGAGGGTGCGAACATCGGGCTCGAGCGCAGCCCGGATGCGATCGGGGTGGTGGACCAGGGCTTCGGGGAGCTGCTCCTGCACATCATCCCTGAAAATCCATTTGAGGCCATGGCCAACGGGGATGTGCTGCCGGTGATCTTCTTCTCCCTGCTGTTCGGCTTTTTTGTCACCCAGCTGAAAGAAAAACAGCGAATGCTGATGGGCGACTTTTTCAGGGCCGCCTTCGAAGCGATGATGAAGCTGGTCTCTTTTGTGATCTGGACCGCCCCCCTCGGTGTCTTCGGGATCATCGCCGAAATTGTGGCCAGAACCGGCTTCGATGCATTTGCCTCCCTGGGAAAATATTTCCTGGTGGTGCTTTTCGGACTCTTCATCCATTTCTTCATTACCCTTCCCCTGCTTCTGAAATACATCGGGAAACTGGGTCCTGTAACCCATTACCGGGGAATGCTTCCCGCACTGATGACCGCTTTTTCCACCTGTTCCACCATCGTGACCCTGCCCCTGACCATGAAGGCAGTTACCGAAACCTCGGGGGCCTCAAAAAAGGCGGCCGGTTTCGTGCTTCCCATCGGTGCCACGATCAACATGGACGGAACCGCCCTGTATGAATGCGTGGCAACGGTATTTATCGCACAGGTTTACGGATTCGATCTGACACTGGGGCAGCAGGGGATCATTGTGATCACCGCAATCCTGGCCTCCATCGGGGCGGCCAGCGTGCCCATGAGCGGGATGGTGATGATGTCCATCATCCTCAAGGCAGTGGGTCTCCCGCTGGAAGGGGTGGCCATCATTCTGGCGGTGGACCGGATCCTTGATATGTTCCGCACCACGGTCAATGTTTTCAGCGACAGTGTGGGAGCCGTGATCATCAGCCGCCTGGAGGGGGATCCTCCGGAGGAAGAGATTCCTGAAGAAACCGGTTGAAAACATTCTCATTTTAACTTTTTTACCCTTTACCGGTTAATTGTATATATGGAACTTGGGATTAAAAATAAAGTGATCATGGTGGCCGCATCGAGCAGGGGTCTCGGGTTCGCCATCGCCCGTGAAGCTGCCCTGGAAGGAGCCGTCATCTCCATCGGTAGCCGCAGCCACAGAAACATCAGGGAAGCAGCTGAAAAAATCCGCGGGGAAGTTCCTGGGGCCACTGTTTTTCCATACCCGCTGGACGTGGCTGATGCCGACTCCATCGAGCAGTGGGTGAAAAACACGCTGAAAGATGCGGGGACCATCGACGGGCTGGTGGTCAACGGCGGAGGTCCTCCCCCCGGAACTTTTGATCAAATCGATGACAGCGGCTGGCTGCTGGGATTTGAGAACACCCTGATGAGCGCCGTAAGGCTGATCCGCGAAGTGCTCCCCGAGATGCGAAGGAAAAAGTCCGGATCTATTTTAACCATTACTTCAAGTTCGGTAAAAGAACCCATTGATAATCTGCTTTTATCCAATGTCTTTCGCTCCGGTGTGACCAGCCTTGTGAAGAGCCTTTCATTTCAGGTAGCCGGTACCGGGATCCGCATCAATAACCTGATACCCGGGTCCTTCGACACGGACAGGCTGAGGGAGCTGGACCTGCATCATTCGGGAGAATGGAGGATCAGCCTGGAAAATGTCCAGAAGATCAACTTCGGTAAAATCCCCATGGGCAGGTACGGGGATCCCGCAGAATTCGGCAAGGCGGCGGTATTTCTGCTGTCCGGTGCGGCTTCCTATGTCACCGGCGAGTCATTCGTCATCGACGGCGGCAGGATGCGCTCCCCGTGGTAATACACCAAACCGCATCCATTCGTGCGGATACCACATGGCTTTAGTTTTAGTGATATCTTTGTGGCAGGATAATAATATTGGCTGAACCACAAATCCGGATGCAGGAAAGTATGAAATTGCTGGGGAAAAACATTGAAGAACTGACGGCAATTGCCGGCGAGCTGGGACTTCCGCCTTTCACAGGCAGACAGCTTTCGGAATGGCTGTACAAAAAGGATGTGTCCCGGTTCGGAGAGATGACCAACCTTTCCCTGAAAGCCAGAACAATGTTTGAATCCCAGTGGGATACAGGACTGCAGGAGCCTGTACATGCGGATGAATCGGCCGATGGTACGAAAAAGTATCTGTTCCCCGCTGGAGAGGGCCATTTTGTGGAAACGGCCTACATCCCTGAAAAAAACAGAAATACCATCTGTATCTCGTCGCAGGTGGGATGCAAATGGGGATGCCTGTTTTGCATGACCGGGAAACAGGGATTCCAGGGGAACCTGACAGCCGGGGAGATCCTGAACCAGCTTCGAAGCCTTCCTGAAAAAAACCAGGTGACCAACGTGGTGTACATGGGAATGGGAGAGCCCATGGATAACCTGGAAGAGGTGCTGCGCAGCCTGGAGATACTGACTGCGGAATGGGGTTTTGCCATGAGTCCCAGGCGTATCACGGTCTCCACCATCGGGGTCATTCCGGCCATGCGGGAGTTCCTGACGAAGAGCCAGGCCCACCTGGCGGTGAGCCTGCATTCGCCCTTCGAGGAAGAACGCAGGAAACTGATGCCGGTTGAAAAGGTCCATCCCCTTGCGGAGGTATTGAAAGAGATACGTTCCTGGGATTTCGGGAGACAGCGCAGGGTCTCTTTCGAATATATCCTTTTCAAAGGATTGAACGATTCTGCCGGACACGTGAACGAGCTCTCCAGGATCCTCCAGGGGATCCGCTGCCGCATCAACCTGATCCGGTTCCATCCCTTCCCGGGTACCCCCCTGGAATCGCCCGATGAACCCACCATCCAGTTTTTCAGGGACCGTCTGAATGCCAAAGGCATCACCACCACCATCAGGGCCAGCCGCGGGGAGGATATCCGGGCTGCCTGCGGCCTGCTCTCCACAAAAGAACAGTCCCTCCGACACTGATCAGGCCTGTCTTTTTACCATAAAACCAGAAAAGGTGGTGTGGTGGTTTCAGGACCTGCTGATGTTTTTTTTCCTGTTTCCTGTAAGGGACACCCAAATCTCCATAACTGTTTAATATTCAATGGCGTTTTTGTAATTTGATTCCGCAAGGATGACATACAAATTGAGAGTGATCTATTTCATCATCTTGTCATTACTCGCTTATTCTATCCTGGAAGCAAATAAATAGCCATCGGGACCAGTCAGCACGTTAAAGACGTTATAAGGTTCCTCGCAGCAAGCTGCGAGCTTCTTCACTATTTATTTTTGATAACTTAAAAACAAAACGATGTCCAAAGAAATACAAATACTCCCGGATGAAAACATAATCAGCAAAATATATATGATACGGGGCAAGAAGGTGATGATTGACAGAGATCTGGCTGAATTATATGATGTTGAAACAAGGGTTTTAAACCAGGCTGTAAGGCGAAATGAAAAACGTTTTCCGGAAGATTTTATGTTCCAGATGACCAAAGAAGAAATGGAAGATTGGAAATCACAAATTGTGATATCCAAAAGTGAAAAGATGGGATTAAGGAAACCTCCACTGGTATTTTCGGAACAGGGAGTTGCTATGTTGTCGAGCGTTTTGAACAGCGATCGGGCAATTATGGTGAATATCCAAATTATGAGGGTATTTACAAAAATGCGTGAACTGGTGGAGACACATAGAGAAATATTGCAAAAGCTTGAACAGCTTGAAATGAAGGAAATTGAGCAGGACGAGAAAATAATGTTGATTTTTGAATACATGAAACAGCTTGAAAAAGCCAAGCAAGAGGAACTGGAATTTAAGAACCGGCCGAAGATAGGATTTAAGAAGCCGAAAGAATAACCCATCCCACAGGGCAAAAAATCCCCGCTTCTCGCATGCAACGGAGGATGGTTTTTCCCATATTTGCCCGGAACTGTTTCAAAACAATATGCAAGGAACGACAGTACGGTTACTGACAGCACCCGATACGAGTTCAATAACCTTGGGCAACCGGTCAATATTAAACAATATGCCGGTACCGACCGGGAATCCAAAATAACATTTAGCAACTATGACACCTATGGCATTCCGGGAAGAATATCCAAATCAGGAAAATGGGGACAGAACCTTGCAGCAGACTCCCTGTGGCTGGAGTTTGGGTACACATCCTGCGGAAGGTTTATGTCATCTGTGAAAGGACCGTTGAACAACAATATGTATTTCAGTTATAACCTTTCCACAGGACTGTTAAGCTCACATACAACGGTCCATGATTTTACAACAAACTATACCTATGGTCCGTTCGGATCATTACAGAAGCGTGTTTCACCCGATTTGAAACAAAGCTATACGAACCTGTACTGGTCTGAGGGACACCCCGATGCTCCTTCAGGAAGTCTCTACTATTCATGGTCAAAGTCCTCGGGCAACAATGAGGTAATCGTATTTTATGACGCGGCGGGACGAACACTCAAGAGAAGAAGGGAATACGCCTCTGTGGTCCACAATTGCCTATGATCATTACGGGCGGGTAGATGAGCAGGTAGCTGCAGACAGTACCAAAACAGAATATGACTACGGTGCCCTCTGGCAAGTTACTCCAGGAAAACAACCAAATAGTAATTGCAGAGGAAATCATTATCAGTAAGATTTAGCATGTACGTGGCAGGCAGGTCATGTTATCCCACGACCTGGCTGAACTTTACCAGATCGAAACAAGGGTACTGAACAGCAGGTTAAAAGAAATATCGGTAAGTTCCCGGACAGGTATATGTTCCAACTCACTCAGGAAGAATACGATCGTTTAAGATCACAAAATGTGACCTTAAAGTGGGGACGGCATGTGAAGTACCTGCTCCATGCCTTTACTGATCACATAATCCTTATGCTCTCCAGTGTGCTGAGAAGTGAACGGGCAGATAAGGTCAACATGTTCATTATAGATACCTTCGTTAAAATCCGTGAGATCATGTTCCTGCACAAAGATGTGATCCGTCAGTTGGAACAGGTCCAGAACAAACTCACTACAATTGACAGCCAGATCATGGTGATCCTGGAATACCTCAAACATCTGGAACAAACTAAGCAGGAGGAACTGGATCAGCAGAATAGAAAAAGAATAGGCTACAAACGAAAAGACGAGCAGTAATCCCACACAAAAGAACAGTCCCTCCGACGCTGATTTAACCCGTCTTTTTTCCATCAACCCGGAAAAGATGATCCGCTGGCTGCACGACCTGCTGATGTTCTTTTTCCCGGTCCACTGCCTGGTCTGCGGAAAATCCCTGAACACGCCCGACGGGGTGCTCTGCCTGGGCTGTGAGTACCGGATGCCCAGAACCGGTTTCAGGGATGATCCGGAGAATCCGGTGAGCATGATCTTCTGGGGCAGGGTACCGGTGGAATGCGCCACTTCGCTGTTCCGTTTTGAAAAAGGATCCGCTTACCAGACACTCCTTCATGAACTCAAATACAGAGGGAACCGGAAGACCGGAGTGTACCTGGGCCGCTTGCTGGGACATGAACTGAAAGATACCTCTTTTGCAGAATGCGAGCTGATCATCCCGGTTCCCCTGCACCGGAAAAAGTACAGGGAAAGGGGATACAACCAGAGCGAACTGATCGGACGCGGATTGTCGGAGATCCTGGATATCCCCCTGGCAACCAGCGTGCTGGTGCGTCACAGGCAGCATGATTCACAAACAACCATGGGCCGGCTGGATCGTTTTGAGAATGTATCCGGGAATTTCGGAATTTCCTCCCGTTCGCCGGATATTTCAGGCATGCGGATCCTGCTTGTGGACGATGTGGTCACCACCGGGGCCACCCTGGAAACATGCTGCCGGGTGCTGCTCGATCATTTCCGTTGCAGGATCTTTGTCGCAACGGTTTCCTGCGCCTGAACCATATGTTTGGGAAGGGAATCCGGCCGGTTCAGGGGTGCAGGATCCTGTAGGCCAGTGTCAGGCTGATGACATTGTGAAAATATCCCCGGTACCTGGGGTGGTTCCACTCCTGCGGATCCCGGAACGGGATCGCCGAATAGGTGTACCGGATCCCCAGTCCCAGCGAAGGATTGAACCAGTAGCCCGCACCGGCGAAAACACTTAATCCGAACCTTCTGTTGTCGGGATAGGTGGACGGATCAATCATCCCGTCCTGGTCCCGGAACCTGGTGGTGATCAGCACCTCCGGGGAGAAACCTGCCTCCACCTGGATCTTGTCGTCATAAATATAATGGGCCGACAGCGGCAGCTCGATATAATAATAGGTCCCGCTGTAAAGGGTGGGATCATTGTCCGAGGGCGGCTTATAGACCCCCCTGGTGACATATTTGATCTCCATTTGCCAGAAGATCTGGGATCTGATCTCCCGGCTCACGAATGCCCCCGCCGTGGTGCCCAGTTTGTTGAACCCGCTGTAAGAATCCCCGTCCACCTGTGCGGCAGTAACCCCCCCGAACAGTCCTGCATTGAATTTCTGGGCGGTCAGCGGAACAGCACTTACCAGCAAACACAGCCCGATGATCATGATGATCCGGTTCATTGTTTCAGGGTTTGAAGTTCATTGATCAGATCCGCAATTCCTTCCCCCGCCTTCTTCCGGATCACATGCAGCCGGGGGTATCCGGGGATGAACACCTCATTGGGATCAATGACATAGATGGGGATCCCGGCAGGAGCATAATCGATGAGTCCTGCCGCAGGATAAACGTTCATGGAGGTTCCGATGATCACCAGGATGTCGGCCCGGGAAACGATCCCGGCGGCCTCCTCGAAAGCGGTCACGGGCTCCCCGAACCACACCACGTGGGGACGAAGCTGGGATCCTTTTTCACACAGTTCTCCCTCATTCAGTTCCCAGCCCTCTATGTCATAGATCAGGTCCGGGTCCACCATGCTTCTCGACTTGAGGAGTTCCCCGTGCAGGTGAAGGACACTCGTGGATCCTGCCCTTTCGTGCAGGTCATCGATGTTCTGCGTGATGATCCGCACCTCAAAGTCCTCTTCCAGCTCCGCCAGTCCCAGATGGCCGCGGTTGGGTCTGGCCTCAAGCAGCTGTTTTCTTCGCTCGTTGTAGAATTTGAGCACCAGTGCGCGGTCCTTCGCCCAGCCGGCCGGACTGGCCACTTCGTACACATCGTACTCCTCCCACAGTCCTCCCATGTCGCGAAAGGTCCGGAGCCCGCTTTCCGCGCTCATCCCTGCCCCACTCAATACAACCAGTTTTTTCATATTTTCCGGTTCGGGACAGACCCGGGCAGTCCATCCGTGTTTTCCCTGCAAAGATATATGTTTTGCCAATTAGTTTCTTTATTTTTAAAAGGCGCGCGGGGACGGCGGGAACAGAACAGATACAAGTTGCAGATGATTGACCAGCAGACCATCAGGCAGATTTTTGAAACGGCGGATATCGTTGAGGTCATCTCTGATTTCGTGACCCTGAAAAAAAGCGGTGCCAATTACAAAGGGTTGAGTCCGTTTACCAACGAAAAAACCCCCTCTTTCATGGTCTCCCCCTCCAAGGGGATCTTCAAGGATTTCAGCTCGGGTAAAGGAGGGAATGTGGTGGGTTTTCTGATGGAGCACGAAAAATTGTCCTATCCGGAAGCCCTCCGTTACCTGGCACGGAAGTACAACATCCCGGTGGAAGAGAAGGAACCTACCGCCGAGGAGATCCAGCAGAAGAATGAGCGGGAAAGCATGATGGCGGTCACCTCTTTCGCCCAGGGTTATTTTTCCGGTCAGCTGAACACCTCCGATGGAAAGGCCATTGCCCTGAGTTATCTCAGGAAACGGGGATTCAGGGATGATACCATCCAGCAGTTCCAGCTGGGGTACAGTCCCGAAGAGCGCACCGCCTTTTCCCGTGAAGCGAGAAAGAACGGCTACAGGGATGTGTTCCTGGTCAAAACCGGTCTTTCCGTGCAGCGTGATGATCACCTTTTCGACCGGTTCGCCGGAAGGGTCATGTTCCCCATCCATTCCCTCTCGGGAAATGTGATCGGTTTCGGCGGCCGGACCCTGAAATCCGACAAGCAGATCGCCAAATATGTGAATTCACCCGAATCGGAGATCTACCACAAGAGCCGGGTCCTTTACGGCCTTTTCCAGGCGAGGAAGTCCATTGTGTCGGAGGACCGGTGTTTCCTGGTGGAAGGCTATACGGATGTGATCGCCATGCACCAGGCGGGGATCACCAATGTGGTGGCTTCCTCGGGGACGGCCCTGACCAAAGACCAGATCCGCCTGATCAAACGTTTCAGCAACCAGATCACCATCATCTACGACGGGGATGAAGCGGGAATACAGGCCTCCTTCAGAGGGATCGACCTGATATTGGAGGAGGGAATGAACGTGAAGGTGGTGATGCTTCCGGCGGGAGAGGATCCGGATTCTTTTGCACAACAGCACAACTCTTCCCGTTTTCTGGAATTTATCCGCAGCAACGAAAAGGATTTTATTTCCTTCAAGACCGAGGTGCTGCTGTCAGAAGCAAAGAACGATCCCATCAGGCGTGCCCAGCTGATCAATGAGATCGTCCGTACGGTGGCGGTCATTCCCGACGGCATCATGCGCAGTGTATTCCTGAAGGATACCAGTCTTCAGCTCGGGGTGGAGGAGCAGGTGCTTTACAGCGAGGTGAACAGGGTTCGTCGCCGGAAGCTGGAGGAGAAATGGAAGCAGGAACAACGGAAAGAGCAGGTTCAGCTGGAGCCGGACCGGTCCGCCATTCCCAGTCAGCCGCTGGTGCCGGGCTTTGTGGAACATGTCTACTCGGAGGTGGAGGAGCGGGAAATCATCTATTTCCTGCTGAAATTCGGCAACCAGGAACTGCATCTCACCGGCGAGGAAAATACACCCATCACGGTTGCCCGCTACATTATCCGTGAAATCCAGAATGATGATCTGGAATTCACCAACCTGATCTATAAACAGGTTTTCGAGGATGTGCTGGACCTGATCGAAAGGGATGAAGAGGTGACCGAGCGGCATTTTATTTACCATGAACATCCCGGGGTCAGGGAACTGGCGGTGGATATCTTCACTTCCAGGTATGAACTGAGCAAGGTATGGAAAAGGAAAGAAGCCTATGTGGAGCTTCCGGGAGAAAACCTGGGTTTCGAGGTGCCCAAATCGTTGCTTTCCTATAAGATGACCGTGGTTGAAAAAGCCCTGTCCGGTTTTAGAAAAGAACTGGAGGATCCCGGTCGTTCCATGAGCGCGGAAGATCAGAAAGAGATCATCATCCGCCTCCGGAGCCTGGAGCAGGTAAAGAAGGCGCTGTCACATGGACTGGGCGGCCGGACGATCATTCATTAGTCTGTTTTTCAAGGATCTCAAACCGGACCATCTCCCTGTTGCCCCACTGGTCCACCACGGTCAGCCTGTGGGCGCCCTCGTCCAGCTCAACTGCGATGGCATGGATCCGGTCCGTTTGTCCCATGTACCTGTCATCCATATGCCAGAATACCGTTGAGCCCTGCATCCGGTGGGCCACCTCCATGACCAGCCTTCCCATGGTGCCGTCCAGTTCCCTTGGAATGACGATCATGCTTCCTTCCGCCGGGTAAACGATCTCCATTTCACGGATCCCCTCGCTGCTGCATCCCGGCATGACAGGGGGTAACACCCTGTAGGACGGGTCCTTTTTCCGGTAGTGCCATTCCATCAGGGGAGGAAGGACAAACCAGGTTTCCGTTTGGATCTGCTCCGGGTCCATGCAACTTCTGTTCACCCGGAATGCCCTGTCCCCGGAAAGGTGCACCAGCCTGTGGAACGGACACACAGCAGAATGCATCCCTGCAGGGTTCACTTCCAGGGTATCTGTCTCCGGACAATGGGGCCCTGCCAGGTAACCGCTTTTGCGGCAGACCGCCACCCTGCGCAGATCATCGAGGGGCTTGCGAAACCACGTGGTTCGCGGCAGCAGATCGAACAGATCGAACATCAGGGGGGCGGCGGCGGACAGCCCGGTCAGTCCCGTTCTCCCTTCCCCGTCCGCATTTCCCGCCCAGACCGCGACCAGGTATTCGGGAGTGACCCCCACGGCCCATGCGTCCCTGAAGCCGTAACTGGTGCCTGTTTTCCAGGCAATGGGGGAAGAAGAATCCATCAAATACCATTGAAATAATTCATTTGGCCTGTTTACCTTAAGCAATGATTCAAATGTCAGGTAGATGGATCCGGCAGAAAGGACGCCCTCTTCCTGAAGTCCCTCTCTTTTCATCCCCCTGTGTGCTTCTCTATGGAGAAGGGGCATGTGGAGATCGGAAGGATCATACCGTCCGCCGGCAGCATTGTAATGATTCAGGATCCGGGCCATGGAGCCGTAGGCACCGGCCAGTTCCCAGAGGGAGGCCTCCCCGCCACCCAGGATCAGCGAAAGACCGTAATGGGAAGCCGTCTCCCGGAAGGTGGTAAATCCGAGCCGTTCAAGCAAATCGAGAAACAGCCGGACCCCGTATCGTTCAAGCATGACCACGGCCGGAATGTTCAGCGACCTTTCCAGCGCCTGGTAGGCGGGGACCGCCCCTTCGTATCCCCGCTCATAGTTCTTCGGGGAATACCCGCCGTACTGAAGGGGAATATCGGGGATGAGTGTCCCCGGCAGGATGAGCCCCATATCGAGCATCCCTGCAAAAAGGAAAGGTTTCAGGATGCTTCCCGTGCTTCTCCCGGCCCTGATCACATCCACATGGTTCTCATGAAATTGATTCCCTTCAGGTTCCGAATTGCCCACATATGCCAGTACATTCCCCGTTTCCACCTCCATGACCATGCATGCAAGGTTGTGTACCTGGTTGCGGCTAAGTTTTTCATGGTGGATCGAGGTCAGCTCGACAGCATGTGCCTGAAGATCTGCCTGAAGCGTGGTGGTGATTTTTTTGCCCGGATCATTCACCAGGAAATGATCCGTGAGGTGGACCGCATCATCGGGCAGCGGGTATGGTTTTTCGGGCAGCGGTTCCCTTTTTGCCAGCGCACAGGTAAGGCTGTCGATCAGACCTTCCCCGTGCAGTTCCGCAAGCAGCCGGTCCCTTTTCATTTTCAGCTGCTCCCTGTTCCTCCCGGGATGGATCAGGGAAGGGGAATTGGGGAGGACGGCCAGGAGCGCCGATTCAGCCCAGGAGAGGTTGTGGGGACCGGTGCCGAAGTAGCGCCACGACGCTGCCTCCAGTCCCACCACATTTCCGCCGAAGGGCGCATTGGATGCATACATGCGGAAGATTTCATCCTTCCCGGCAGTCAGCTCCAGCCGCACGGCCAGAACGGACTCGATCATTTTCTGGAATAAATTCCTTTCCCTGTTCTTCCTCGCCAGCCGCATGACCTGCATGGTCAGGGTGCTTCCCCCGCTGACCACTTCTCCCTCCCTGATATTCTGGTACAGTGCCCTGAGGATGCTGGGGGGATAGATTCCCGGATGGCTGTAAAAATGCCGGTCCTCATACCGGATCACGGCCCGGCTGTATTTCCGGGGCAACGAATCGGCCGGCGGGAACCTCCATTGTCCGTCCCCCGCGATCCTTGCACCCAGAAGGTTTCCGTTCCTGTCATATACGACTGTCGAAAGCGGATCGTTGAACAGGGGATCGGGCAGGATGACCCAGAACAGGACACCCGCCAAGATGGTCATCAAAAGGACCATCCAATTCCTGTCCGGATGCAACCGGGAACTGTCCGTATTTATTCCATGCTCTCGATCTGGATCCACCTTCCGGGAATAAGTGCCTGGATATCATTTCTGTATAATTCTTCTGCCTGGACCGATGGCAGGTAGAACCTTCCCCTGTAAGCTGCATTCAGACGGACCGTATAGGTGACCGAACGTCCGGGGGCAAGGCTGAAATAGGTCATCACCCGGTCATCCCGGTAATCTCTGTATTCAAATGGATCCGATTCACCCGTGGTCTGGAACATCCGCTCATGGTGGATCTCCCACCCTGAAGGAAAGATGGTCGTCAGCGCCAGCTGGTCGAGGTGCCCTGCCGTGCCCGGATTATAAATGGTGTAGACCGCGTTGAAATCTGCCCCCTGGTATAGCTCCGGCAGGTCTACGGGATTCCCCTGCATATCTGTATATTTTACCGAGACCGTAAGATTCTGGCTGATGGACGCCTCTCCGCCCGGCGCGGGTGTCCCCCTGTTGATGATCCGCACATACATCATCTCCTCGCTCCGGTTACTGACCTTCAGGTCTCCTCTCACAGCGTTTCCCGGCTCCAGGTCGACATGGGCGACGGACATACCGGTCTCGGCCTGGATGTTCCCCGAGCGGTCAAAGGCATAGGAGAATTTCAGCTTCCCTCCGCCTTTCCGTCCGCCTGTGAATTTTGACATGGCGACCAGGGCGTATGCGGTGGTCTGGGTACTCATCCACTGTTCGCCGGACAGCCTGGAGGAGAGGGCCTCCACAACCGGCACCGCTTCATCGCGCATGCCCATCAGGACCATTGTTTCCAGGATCATGGCCATGTCACGGGTTCCCGATCCGAAGGTAATCCCGTACGCATCGTAGTGTTCCGTCGCCGTGGATGCACTTCCTGCCAGTTCCCTGGCTGTTTCATTCTGGCCCGCCAGGGAATATGCAGCCGCCAGGCGCCATTTACATTCACTTGAAAGACCGGATCGTTCCCTTAACCTGTTCATGGCACCCAGTTCCGGCTCCCCTGCCAGTGACAGGGTGAACAGCCGGTATGCCTGCAGCAACTGTTCCTGCCTTTGTTCGAAGTCTGTTCTTCTTCCCGAGGGTGACCAGCTCCTCGCTGCTTTTCGCTGGTATTTTTTCCACGGGTTCAGCAGGGCCGACGGGACATCAAAACCTTTCTGTCCCGCCTCGATCAGGAAATGACCGGCATAGGAGGTCCCCCAGACGGAGGGAGTCCCGCCTCCCGGCCAGTAGGCGAATGAACCGTCCGGCAACTGAAAAGCGGACAGTCCCCGGATCCCGGCTTCCACGTTGGCGACCGTTTTTTTCCGGAGCTGATCCCCCACATCCACCACCTCCGGCAGGTACAGCTGGGGAAATACGGCCGATGTGACCTGCTCGATACATCCGTGCGGGTAGGCGGTCAGAAATTTCAGCCTCCTTCCGAAATCCACTGGCGGAATGTTCGACACCTCCAGTGCAAGCTCGTTGGTACCCGGCATCCCCACATATTCAACCTTTTCGTCCATGGATTCCCCGGAATCGAGTACCATGGTCCGGTACCTGGTCACGGGCGGATTCGGGGACCGCACATTCAACTCGATTTCATGGCTGGCCGTCTCCCGGCCGGTTGTGGCCGTCACCCGGATCTTCGCCACTCCTGTTCTTTCCGGAATCTTCAATTCAAAATCCACGATCCTGTCTCCCGTTCCCTGGAAATCAATCCTTTTCTGCTGCTCTCCGGCAATGAACAGTTCATTGGTCTCCAGGGATACCTCCACCTGCCTGATCCCTTCGTCCATGACGAACACATTCACCGGCAGGGAAACCGTTTCGCCCGGTCCCAGAACCCTGGGAAGGGTTGCCAGGACCATCAGGGGTTGCCTCACCGGGGTGGTTTTTTCAGCCATCCCGTAGGAACCCTCATGTGCGGCCACCACCATGGTCCTGACAGATCCGATATAGTTCGGGATGGCCACCCTGTGGGTATGGCTTTTTCCCTCCAGGGTAAACGGACCAAGAAATTTCACCATGGGCGGAAACCTCCGGGCTTCGCTCGCCCCGATTCCCTGCGCTTCCTCATCCCCCCCGACATTGTATACCCCGTCCATTCGTCCCCCGTAAGCCCCGAGCACATATTCGAACATGTCCCATGTCATCACCCCCAGGGCCTCCCTTGCATAAAAAGAGGTCCAGGGATCGGGGGTGGAAAACCTGGTCAGGTCGAGGAGCCCCTCGTCCACGATGGCCAGGGTATAGGTCATTTGTTTCCTTGAAGCTTCAGATACGGTAATCCTGGCAACGCTGTTGGGAGTGAGCTCGTCATCCATTTCGATTACCGGCTGTAATTTTGTGCCGGGATCTTCCACCCGGATGGGGATTACCCCGTACAGCCTGATGGGAAGATCATTTTCTGTACCGGCATGGGGCTGGATCAATGTGGCATAGAGATAAATGTTGGGGGTCATTTCCGGTGTGACCCTGAACCGGTAGCGGACCTCCCCGCCCTCCGCGGTGATCCACTCCTGTTTCAGTACCTGTGATCCGTTTTCCATGCTGATCAGCAGGTTCCCCTTCATGGAAACCGGAATGGTCACCACCGCCTCTTCACCAACATGATATGATGTCTTATCTGAACTGAAAGTTAAAATAGCTGCCGCCTCGGGGTCACGCCTATCGGAGCGGCCCGCCCATCCGGGCCAGTCCACATACACGATGGCAGCTGCAGCATGACCTTCGGTTCCGTTGCTAACCCGCACCAGGTAGCGGCCCCATTCGGGATAGTCGATACGGAAGGAGAATGACCCCTCACCGTTCCTGGTGGACAGGCTGGTCGAAAAGACAGGCTGCAGGTAGTTGTTCCCCATATAGGAGGAAAGGTCCTCGGAAGAGGATTGCCACCACCATCTCCAGTCCAGTTTGTAAATACGGACCTGCAATCCCACCCTTGAAACGGGTCTGCCCGACGGATCCAGGGTCACGACCCGGACTTCGTGCAGGGTATCGGTGAGCAGGATCCCCCTTTCATCGCCCGGAGGAGTTTTGATCCCCACATAGGTTTTATAGGGGGAGCAGACCACACTTTTCTGGTCAATGCTGAAATCGCCCGAACGTTCAAAGACCCTGGTTGTAAAGAGGGCCTGCAGCATCCCCGGAGCATCTCCACCAATATCGAGAGACCGGGAGAAGGCGGAATATCCCGATTCGTCAAGGGTTCCGGAAAAGACCTGCATGGGGTAGGAAACCAGCTGACGGGAGGGATCTTCAAAAACGAAATCGCTGTATCCGTCGAAGGAGGTCCGGGCCGGCCTGAGGAGCACCTCCACTTCTGCTTTCAGATTTCTCGCGGTTGCCCCGGTAAGCCACTTGCTGAACAATGTGCCGCTGACCGGTCCCTGATCCGGATAGAGGGTGTCGCGCCTGAAGCCAAGGTCGATTTTCAGGCGGTTTGGTTTGATGGACTCCACACGGATCAGTTTTGTGAACTGCGTACCCCCCACATGGGCGGTCAAGGTATAATGTCCTGTGGGTGCTCCGGGTTCCGTCACGGTATGGAAGGCGAAAAATCCGGATCCGTCCCCCTGGCGCACCTCCCCTGCCACCTGTCTCCCCAGCGGATCCTTCAGTTCAAAGACCACCGGGTGGGCATCAGGAAGCGGATTGCCTTCATCGTTCAGGATCAGATTGAGGAAGAGTGAATCCCCCGGACGCCAGACACCTCTGTCTCCGTATAAGAAACCTTTCAGACCGTTCCGCACCACACTTCCCGATACATCGAACATGCTCAGCGAAAGGGCGGATCCTTCGTTCAGCTTCAGATATCCTTTATGCGCTCCCGATTCCGCCACAACCAAAAAAGGGGATCCCTCGCAAGAGAAGCCGGCGGATCCCTGCGCGTCGGTGGTCCCTTCCTGCATCAGCTGCTGCTGGAAGTTGTAAAGCCTGACCGTGGCATTCTGGAGGGGCCTGGCCTCCAGGAGGTCCGTCACGGTGACCAGCACCTCTCCGCCGGTTCCTTTCTTTGCAATGATCCCCAGGTTGCTTGAAAGGATGTTCCGGCTCACACTGCGCCTGCTTCCAAAATATGCGGGTTTACATGGATCTTCGCGGTCCTCCCATTCATATCCTTCATAATCGTAATAATCATAGGTTGAATAATAATCCTCATAAGAATCCCAGTAGGACAGTTCGTCCTCTTCCTCCGCTGCGGTCAGATCTGTTTTTTGTTCATTCTGAACGGCTTCGTCCGTCCCTTCACAAGGGTACAGCGAATGCTGCCGGCGGAACCCGATCTCCACCCGGTAGAGGGCGCCGGGATCCGTGTTGACGAGTTCTGTAAGGTTCAGGGAAAAAGTATTCCACGCCCCGTAATTGATGGACTTGTCCGATCGCAGTTCCACCTGTTTTTCCAGGATCAGCCTACCCGCCCGTTTCAGTTCACGGCTGCCTGAAAGCTGATTTACCTGCAGGAACTGGGCGATGTTATCCTCATAGATCTGTATGATCCGTACATCCACGGCTTTCAGGTTCACCGCTTTGAATGGCAGGAGCA